>NPIG01000228.1_pt1 | contig 58030 bp, 54 predicted proteins | sample 8637441 | NCBI WGS metagenome assembly NPIG01 (sample SAMN07420675, study PRJNA396082) | bioreactor metagenome | isolation source: sample BR6 brine-fed electro-methanogenic bioreactor BR | place: Japan: Kochi | collected 2016-06-14
GGAACGGTTTTCCCATGACCATAGAAACCAAAGTAAGAAAAGTGATCGCAGAAAAAATTTCCGATATCGATATTGAAGACGTGGTGCCGGAAGCATCCCTGATCGATGATCTGGGGGCGGATTCATTGACCATTGTTGAGTTGATCATGTCCATGGAAGAAATTTTTGAAATTGAAATCGATGATGACGCCGCTGAAAAACTGGTCACGGTTCAGGATGCCATTGATTTCATCAAATCCAAGTCTTGATGGTTTCAAGGAATCTTTTACATGAGTTCATCCATTATCATCGGCAGTGATCATGCCGGGTTTGAACTGAAAGAAAAAATCCGCACCCGCCTGATTTCCGAAGGGTACACGGTTGAAGATGCCGGGCCTTTCAACGACGCATCCGTCAATTATGTGGATTATGCCAAAAAAGTGGCACTTGCCGTGTCTGAAGCCCGGTTTTCAAAAGGGATACTGGTGTGCGGTTCCGGCATCGGCATGTCCATGGCAGCCAACCGGTTCAAAGGCGTGCGTGCGGCATTGTGCGCAGATCTGCTTTCGGCCCGGCTCAGCCGGCAGCATAATGATGCCAATGTGCTGGCCCTGGGCGGACGGCTGATCGGAGAGGTGCTGGCGTTTGAACTGGTGAAAACGTTTCTGGAGACCCGATTCGAAGGGGGTCGGCATCTGGAGCGGATTCAGACCATGGACTGCTGACAAGGAAAGATAAATGGCAGATCTTGTGACCAATGATCCGCAGATAGCTGCAATCATTGAAAAAGAAACCATCCGGCAGGAACAGAGCCTGAACCTGATTGCCTCGGAAAATACGGTCAGCCGGTCTGTGCTGGCGGCTCAGGGGTCGGTGCTCACCAACAAGTATGCGGAAGGCTACCCTTCCCGGCGGTATTACGGGGGATGTGATTTTGTGGACCAGGCGGAAGACCTGGCCATTGCCCGGGCGAAAAAACTGTTCAACGCGCCTTATGTCAATGTCCAGCCCCATTCCGGATCCCAGGCCAACATGGCGGTGTATTTTGCCCTGCTGAACCCGGGAGACCGGATTCTGGCCATGGACCTGTCCCATGGTGGACATCTGACCCACGGGGCCCCGGCCAGCTTTTCCGGCCGGCTGTTTGAATTCGCCCATTACGGATTGACATCTGACACCCAGATCATTGATATGGATCAGGTGGCGGATCTGGCCAAATCATTCAAACCCCGCCTGATTGTGGCCGGTGCCAGCGCCTATCCCCGGATTATCGATTTTCAGAAATTTGCCGGTATCGCTGCATCTGCCAATGCCCTGTTCATGGTGGATATGGCCCATATCGCGGGGCTTGTGGCCGGCGGGGTCCACCCCACGCCCGTGGGATATGCGGACGTGATCACCTCCACCACCCACAAGACCCTGAGAGGACCCCGGGGCGGATTGATTCTGGGGTCAGAGGATCTGGCCGGAAAAATCAATTCCCAGATTTTTCCCGGTATTCAGGGCGGACCGCTCATGCATGTGATTGCCGCCAAGGCTGTGGCGTTTCATGAAGCATTGGCGCCCGGGTTCGCCCGGTACCAGCAGCAGGTGGTGGAAAATGCGTCCGTGCTGGCAAAGGGGCTGATGAACCGGGGGTACAAACTCGTATCCAACGGCACGGACAATCACATGGTATTGATGGATCTGACAGACCGGAACCTGACCGGCAAGGATGCGGAGGCCCGGCTGGGCCGTGCAGGCATCACTGTGAACAAGAATACGGTCCCCAATGAAACAAAAGGACCCTTTGTCACCAGCGGAATCCGCATCGGGGTCCCGCTGATCACCTCCCGTGGCATGAAAACGGATGCGGTTCATCGGGTCGCCGAACTCATCTGTGATGTGCTGGATGACGGGTCGGCGGTTGATCGGGTGACATCCGAGGTCAGAGATCTGTGCCGGCGGTATCCGTTGTATCCGGGAGATGACTGATGGGGTCTGATCGGTTGGACCGGCCTTCCTGGAATGACTATTTCATGGGCATCGCCGACCTGGTGGCTGGCCGGGCCACCTGCATCCGCAGAAAAGTGGGGGCTGTGCTGGTGAAAGACCGGCGGATTCTGTGTTCCGGATACAACGGGGCCCCGGCCGGACTGCCCCACTGCGGGGAAACCGGGTGCCTGCGCAGGCAGCTGAACGTACCGTCCGGGGTCAAGCATGAACTGTGCAGAGGCGTGCATGCGGAACAGAACGTGATCATCCAGGCGGCATATCACGGAGTGGCGGTGGCCGGTGCCACGCTGTACTGCACGAATCAACCCTGCTCCATCTGTGCCAAGATGCTGATCAACGCCGGTATCAACGAGATCTATTTTCGTGATGGATATGATGATCCCCTGTCCCTGGATATGTTTGACCGGGCTGGTGTGACACTGACAAAGATTTGAGGATTCCCGTGCGATGAAATGCCCTTTTTGCAAAGCCTCCAATACCCGGGTGGTGGATTCCCGTCCAGGCAAGATCGAACTGGAGGTCCGGCGCCGCCGGGAGTGTCAGTCCTGTTCCCAGCGGTTCACCACCTATGAACGGGTGGAACAGGTGCCGGTCATGATCATCAAGAAAGACAGCCGCCGGGAAGAGTATGACCGGGAAAAGGTGCTCAAGGGAATTAAAAAAGCCTGTGAAAAAAGGGCCATCAGCATGGATCTCATTGAAAACCTGGTGGACGGGATCGAGCGGGACCTGCGGGAGATCAACGAGCGGGAAGTCTCTTCCAAGGTGGTGGGGGAAAAGATCATCCAGGCTTTGAAACAGGTGGATGATGTGGCCTATGTAAGGTTTGCGTCCGTATACCGGGAATTCAAGGATATCACCGATTTTATCCAGGAACTCAAAGGCCTGCTGCCCAAGGAAGGCCCTGCCCTGGACCGGATATCGGAAACAGCGGATGACGGATAGAAAGCATATGCAGCTGGCCCTGGCCCTGGCGGCCAGGGGCAGGGGATTCACCTCCCCCAACCCGTGTGTCGGGGCTGTGGTGGTCAAAAACGGCAAGGTGGTGGGCAAAGGCTGGCACCGGGCATTTGGAGCCGCTCATGCGGAAGTGATGGCCATTGATGATGCCGGTGATGCCGCCGGAGGGGGGGATCTGTTCGTCACCCTGGAACCCTGTAATCATTTCGGTAAAACCCCGCCCTGTACCCATAAAATCCTGGCCGCTGGAATCCGGCGGGTGGTGGCGGCCTGTCCCGATCCCAATCCAAAGGCAGCCGGGGGTCTTGATTTCCTGTGCCAGAACGGCATCGAGGTGTCCTGCGGGCTGCTTCAGGCCGAGGCGGAAACCCTGATCGAAGATTTTCTCTGGTATGTCCGGCATCACACCCCGTTTGTCATTCTTAAATGCGCCGCCACCCTGGACGGCCGGATTGCCACTTCCACGGGCGATTCCCAGTGGATCACCTGTGAACAATCCAGGGCATTCGGACATGAGATCAGAGGTCAGGTGGATGCCATCCTGGTGGGGTCCGGCACCCTGCATGCCGACAATCCTTCTTTGACCTGCCGGATTCCCGGCCGACAGACCCGGGACCCGGCCAGGGTGATCCTGGATACCCGCCTGACCATTTCCGAAGAAGCCAACGTCATCCTTCAGCAATCCACCGCTCCCACCATTGTCGTGACCGGTCCGGATGTGCCGGCTGAGAAAAAAGACCGTCTGCTGAAAAAAAATATCCGGTTTCTGGAAACAGGTCTGAAAGACAATCGCCTTGATTTACGTCAACTCATGGTTAAATTGGGGGATATGTCCGTCATGAGTCTGCTCATCGAGGGGGGCGGAACCGTGGCAGCCAGTGCGCTGTCAGCGGGGATTGTCAACAAACTGGTGTATTTTCTGGCCCCCAGACTGATGGGGGGAAGTGATGGAAAAGCCGTGTTCGAAGGCAAAGGTGTGGAAAAACTCTCCGATGCCGTGACCCTGGAGCAAATGACGGTGACCCGTGTGGGACAGGACATATTGGTTCAGGGATATGTCAATTAAGTGGAGCATTTGAACGGTAATATTTTTTGGGAGAATCAGCGTGTTCACCGGTATCATTGAAAGTCTGGGCGTCATTCACAGGGTTGTTCCCGAAGGAGAGGGAAAAACTCTGCAGATCCGGTGTGATCTGGATTTAAGTGATACGCGTATCGGGGATTCCATTGCCGTGAACGGGGCCTGTCTGACGGCGGTTCATCTTGAAAAGCACGTGTTTTCCGTGGATATGGCGCCGGAAACCGTTGGCAGAACCACATTCAAAACCGCGGCACCGGGCATGCGGGTCAATGTGGAAAGGGCCATGCAGTTGTCGTCCCGGGTGGATGGGCACCTGGTGTCCGGGCATATCGACGGCACCGGCGTGATCACCCGCATGGAAAAGAAAAGCAATGCTTTGATTTTCACCATTGCCGTGGATCCCCATCTGGCCGGGCAGATGATTGAAAAAGGGTCCGTGGCCGTGGACGGTATCAGCCTGACCATCAATCAGTGTTCTCATACTGATTTTTCCGTCAGCATCATCCCCCATACCGCGAAACTGACGACCATCGGATTCAAACAGGCCGGGGATCCGGTCAATATCGAGACCGACATGATCGGAAAATATGTCAGAAAATTTTTAACACAGACCACAGCCGGCGCGCCTGATAAGGAACGTGCCGATATCAGCATGGCACTGCTGGCAAAAAATGGATTTTTATAAATCAGCAAGGACAGAAAAACATGCCGCATTTAACGATCGAACAGGCAATCGAAGATATAAAGAATGGCCGGATGGTTATTCTGGTGGATGATGAAGACCGTGAGAACGAAGGGGACCTGACCATGGCTGCCGAAGCGGTGACGCCGGAAGCCATCAATTTTATGGCCAAATACGGGCGGGGGCTCATCTGCCTGTCCCTGGATTCCTGTATTGCGGACCGGCTGGATCTTCCCATGATGGTGGAAAACAACACTTCCCAGTTCGAGACCGGATTCACCGTGTCCATTGAAGCCAAAAGAGGGGTTACCACAGGAATTTCCGCAGCCGACCGGGCCACCACCATTCTGACGGCGGTGGCAGATGACACCACACCCGATGATATCGCCCGGCCCGGGCATATTTTCCCGTTGCGGGCCAGAGACGGGGGGGTGATGGTCCGGGTGGGCCAGACGGAAGGATCCGTGGATCTGGCACGACTGGCCGGGCTCAAACCCGCCGGTGTGATCTGTGAGATCATGGATGAAGACGGCACCATGGCCCGGATGCCGTCTCTGGAAAAGTTCGCCAAAAAACACGGCATCGGCATCTGCACCGTGGCGGATCTGGTGAAATACCGCCTCAAAAACGAAAGTTTTGTCAAGCGTGCGGCCCAGACCATTATCCCCACCCGGGTGGGCGGGGAATTCAAAATCATCGCCTATGAAAACGATCTGGACAATCTTACCCACATCGCTTTGGTCAAAGGGGAGATCGATCCGGAGAAAGCCATTCTGGTGCGGGTCCATTCCGAATGCATGACCGGGGATATTTTTTCCTCGCAGCGGTGCGACTGCCAGGATCAGCTGCATCGGGCCATGGCCATGATGGAGGAGGAGGGCTGTGGTGTGCTGCTTTATCTGCGCCAGGAAGGCCGGGGAATAGGGCTGGTCAACAAACTGAAAGCGTATGAATATCAGCGGCAGGGCATGGATACCGTGGAAGCCAACGAAAAACTGGGTTTTGCGGCGGATATGCGCGATTACGGGGTGGGTGCCCAGATGCTGGTGGATCTGGGCGTGAAAAAGATGCGGCTTCTGACCAATAATCCCAAAAAAATGGTGGGGCTGGAAGGATACGGCCTGTCCGTGGTGGAACAGGTGCCCATTGAAGTGCCGCCCAACTGTTACAACCAGGGATATCTCAAATGCAAGCAGGCCAAGATGGGGCATCTGCTGCACATGGATAAATACTGCTGACAACAATGAAATAATATCAAAGGAATCAACGACCATGCCACAGATTATCGACGCCAATCTTTCCGCCCAGGGAAAGAAATTCGGGATTATCGTATCCCGGTTCAACGATTTCATCACGTCCAAACTGGTGGAGGGTGCCCTGGATGCATTGATCCGAAGCGGTGCCCAGGACCAGGACATTGTCATTGTCAAGGTGCCGGGTGCTTTTGAAATCCCTCTGGCGGCACAGAAAATGGCTGCCGCCAGACAATATGATGCCATTATCTGCCTGGGCGCTGTGATCCGGGGGGCCACCTCCCATTACGACTACGTATGTGCAGAAGTTTCCAAAGGCATCGCCAGCGTCAGCCTGGAAAGCGGGCTGCCGGTGATGTTCGGGATTCTGACCACCGAAACCATTGAACAGGCCATTGAGCGGGCCGGCACCAAAGCCGGCAACAAGGGGTTTGATACGGCCCTGGGCGCCATTGAAATGGCCAATCTGGGAGAGATCCTCGGAAAGGCCCGATAATTCATGGGATATCGCAGGCTGTCCAGGGAACTGGCGCTTCAGGCATTGTTTTTCCTGGACATGAATTCATCCGGAGATGTTCAGGCGGATGTGGCGGCGTTCTGTATGGAGAATGAGGTGGAGTTGACGCCGACGGTTCAACCGTTTTTCATGGAACTGGTCCAGGGTGTCATGTCAACCCTGGATAAAATTGATCCAATGCTGGAAACTTATTCCAAAAACTGGAAAGTGTCCCGAATGCCGGTGGTGGACCGGAACATTATGCGGATCGCCGCATTTGAACTCCTGGAAAGATCGGACATTCCCCCGTCCGTCACCATCAATGAGGCAGTGGATATTGCCAAGAAGTTCAGTACCCGTGAATCGGGACCGTTTGTAAACGGTATTCTGGATCGGATCCGCGAGGCTATCGGCCGTTGATCCGTTCCGTGGGGGGACTTCAAAAAAAAAGCGTCGATGAACCGGAACCGAAAATAACGAGACAAGGAGGGTGTTGTGATTATCAAAAAACTGGAAGTGGGACCGATCATGGCCAATTGTTTTATTCTGGGATGCGACCAGACCCGGGAAGCGGTGGTGATCGATCCCGGGGATGACGCAGACCGGATACTCATGACACTGGCCAAAGAAAAGCTGACAGTGAAATATCTGATCGACACCCACGGCCATTTTGATCATGTGGGCGCCAACCGGCGCATGAAAGAGGCGACCGGTGCCAAACTGGCCATTCATCCGGATGATGTTCCCATGCTGTCCCAGCTGTCCCGGTCTGCGGCTTCGTTCGGGCTGACCGCGGAAAATTCCCCGGAACCGGACCTGCTGCTCAAGGAAGGGGACACGCTGACATTCGGCAACATCACCCTTAAGGTCATTCATACCCCGGGGCATTCCCTGGGGGGGGTCTGCCTTTACACCCCGGGATATCTGTTTGCCGGAGACACGCTGTTTGCCGGATCCATCGGCCGGACCGACCTGCCAGGTGGAGACTATGACACATTGATCGCCAGTATCAAGCAGAAACTGCTGACCCTGCCGGATGATACCCGGGTATTTACCGGACACGGGCCGGAAACCACCATTGCCAATGAAAAACGGTTGAATCCCTTTCTGCGATGACCGCCTGGGTGACCCAGCTGCCCAGACTGGCGGGGGTCCGGCAGGAGCACATCGATCTGCCGGAGCCGTTTGAGCAGTTTGCCGCCCGGTTCAGTCTTCAGCCGGGAACCGTGGTGCTGCTGTCCGGCACTGATCTGGACTGTTCCCGGTACCATATGCTGGGTATTGATCCCTGGCTTCAGATCCGGATGATGGACCGGCAGATGGAAGTTTTCTGCCAGGGCCGGCGGCAGAGAATCGATGACGATCCGTTTGCCTGCCTGCAGTCGTTGATGGATCATTTTCATCTGCCGGATACTTCTTCAAAGCTATCCCCGTTTTCAGCCGGGTTCATGGGATATCTGTCCTATGATCTCAAAGATGTGATCGAAAACCTGCCCCGCACCTGTGTGGGTACCGGGCTGCCGGACATGTATCTGACCGCCCCGTCCCTGGTGCTGGTCCAGGACCGGATATCCGGCATTACCACTGTGTCGGTGCCGGAGTTTGAAACCGCCGGTGTCGCGAGGTTTTCTTCCCTGTCAGGCGATCAGCTGAAACAGTTTCTGCTGGGAAAAAGCCGGGTCCGGAAAGGGGCTGATGAATTCGGCATGGACCCCAGAGGCTGGGTGTCCGGATTTGAGAAACAGCAATATCTGGATGCCGTGGCCAGGATCATTCAATATCTCAGGGCCGGAGACATCTACCAGGCCAACCTGGCCCAGCGGTTTGAAACCGGATTTGCCGGAGATCCCTATGCCCTGTTTCTCTCCCTGTTTCACCAGAATCCGGCCCCGTTTTTCGCGTTTGTCCAGGCCGGAAATCATCAGATCGTTTCCACCTCTCCGGAACGGTTTTTACGTCGGCAGGGCCGTCTGGTGGAAACCCGGCCCATCAAGGGCACCATTGCCCGGGGGGAAACCCCGGCACAGGATGAAGAAAACAGGGAAAAACTGTCTTCGAGCATCAAGGATGACGCGGAACTCACCATGATCGTGGATCTGATGCGCAATGACCTTTCCCGGGTGACCGTGCATGATTCCGTCACGGTGACGGAGCACAAGCGTCTGGAACCCTATGACAATGTGTTTCATCTGGTGTCCGTGGTCCAGGGGGAACTGCGGGCCGGTCAAACCGGCGTGGATCTGCTGAAAGCCGCGTTTCCAGGCGGTTCGATAACCGGATGCCCCAAGATACGGGCCATGGAGATCATCGATGAACTGGAACCGGTGAAGCGCCACGTGTATACCGGTTCCATCGGATACCTCAGTTTCCACGATACCATGGACCTGTCCATTGCCATCCGGACCGCCACCATCCATGACCAGCGGATCTTTTTTTCCGTGGGCGGCGGGATTGTCTATGACTCGGACCCGGAAAAGGAATTTCAGGAAACCCTGGACAAGGGAAAAACGGTGATGACCACATTGAGCCGGAAGGGCCGGATCCGGGTTGAGCAGAGTGGGAAAGCCTGGGTCAATGGCAAAATGGTCCATCAGGATCAGGCCGTGGTGCCCGCCCACATGCCGGGGTTTCAATACGGGGCCGGGGTATTTGAAACCATCCGGGTGACCGGGGGCCGGCCGGTCCGGCTGGATGCGCATGTTCAACGGATGAACCGTTCCTGGCAGAAACTGTTCAACACGGCCGCACCGGATATCACCTGGGACAGGGTGATTTTACGGTTAATCAAGGAAAACTGTTTTGAAACCCGGGATGCGGCCGTAAAAATTATTCTGGCCAGGCCCGGATTTTCTGCCGCGTTTATCCGGTCTTACCGGCACCGGCTGAAGGTCCTGGGCAAAACCGGGCTGGATCTGGTCACCTTTCCCTATCCCAGACAGACCTTTCTGGCCGGGCATAAAACCCTGAACTATCTGTATTATGACCAGGCCGGTCACTATGCCGGGGAGCACCAGGGGGACGAAGCCCTGATTTTGAATCCCGATCAGACGGTGTCAGAAACCAATACCTGCAACATCATGATTGTTTCGGGCCGGGATATCATTGTCCCGGCCTCCGATCATGTGCTGCCCGGCGTTACCCAGGCGGCCGCCATCCGCGGACTGGAAAACCAGGGATATGTCGCACAAAAGCGACTGATTCCGGTCCGGGATCTGGCCGGCTATGCCAATGTCATTCTGACCAATGCCCTGATGGGGGCGGTACCGGTGAACCATGTGGACGGGATTCAGATGGTTCAGGAACCCGGGGTGCTGGAACTGGTCAGCCGGGTTCTGGAAAAAAATCCTTGACCGGATCCTGGATCTGTCAATCAACAAATAAAAAGAGAGCGTTTGATGAATTTATCTCAAATTAAAGCGGTTGTGTTTGATTGCGACGGGGTGATGTTTGATACAGCCGCGGCTAATCGAAAATTTTATGACCAGGTACTGGCACATTTCCAGAAACCGCCGCTGACGGATGAACAATTTGTCCAGGTCCATATGATGACGGTGGCCGATGCCATTTCATATCTTTTTTCCGATATGGCGGATCATGAACCGGTGATCCGGTGTGTCAAACAGATCGGTGCCCATAATTTCATTCAATACATGGAAATGGCGGACGGATTGAGGGATCTGCTGGAAACCCTGTCGTCCGGCGGATACATCCGTGCGGTCGCCACCAACCGGACCGATACCATGGGAAGGGTGCTCAAGGATTTTAAACTGGAATCGCTGTTTGATATGGTGGTCACGGCAGCGGACGTGACGCAACCCAAGCCCTATCCAGAGCAGCTGGAAAAAATTATGGCCCGGTTTTCACTGCGTCCGGAACAGGTGCTGTTCATCGGTGATTCCACGTATGATCATCAGGCCGCCAGGGCAGCCGGCACCGTGTTTGCCGCGTTCAGGCAGCCCCTGCTTGAAGCGGATCTGCATGCCCAGGCCATGGCAGACATTGCCGCAGCTCTCAGGATCGCAGATAAATAAATAAAATTCTTGACAAATTTGTCAATCACCATTAAATCTTACAAGATTTTTAATGAAATTTTTAGATGAATGTTGGCATAACATTCATCTGGTTGGTTAATATATCAATTATTTAAGGAGACGGTGTTATATGTCTAAATTAGTTGCCCCCCACGGTGGAAAAGGTCTGGTATGCTGCAAGCTTGAAGGCGCTGAAAAAGATGCGGAACTCAAAAAAGCCCAGGGTCTGAAAAAAATTGAAATCTCTTCCCAGGTCAAAGGGGATCTGATCATGCTGGGCATCGGCGGGTTCAGCCCGCTGAATGGCTTCATGACCAAAGCGGACTGGAAAGGTGTCTGTGAAAACTATCTGCTGGCCGACGGTACCTTCTGGCCGGTGCCGGTGATGCTGGATGTGGCCAAGGAAGATGCCGCTGAAATCAAAGAAGGGGATGAAATCGCTCTGGAAAGAAACGGTGAGATTTTTGCCACCATGAAGGTGGAAGAAAAATTCGAAATGACCGAAGACGAGAAAAAATGGGAATGTGAGAAAGTCTACAAAGGTCATGGAGAAGAATCCGCGGATGACGTGTTCTGGAAAATTGCCATGGAAGATCATCCGGGCGTTCAGATGGTGATGGCCAGAAAAGAGTTCTGTCTGGCCGGCCCGGTGAAAGTACTGTCCGAAGGCGAATTCCCTGAAAAATTCAAGGGCGTGTATCTGACACCTGCTGAAACCCGTGCCATTTTTGATGAAAGAGGCTGGGCGAACGTGGCGTCTATGCAGCTGAGAAACCCCATGCACCGTTCCCATGAGCATCTGTGCAAAATCGCTCTGGATGTGTGTGACGGTGTGCTGATCCATTCGTTGATCGGAAACCTCAAACCCGGCGACATCCCGGCCGAAGTCCGGATCAAATGTATCGATACCCTGATCAAGGGGTATTTTGTGCCCGAGCATGTGGTCAATGCCGGATATCCGCTGGACATGAGATATGCCGGTCCCAGAGAAGCCCTGCTGCATGCCACCTTCCGCCAGAACTACGGCGTCAACAAGATGATCATCGGCCGTGACCATGCTGGCGTGGGCGACTTCTACACCCTGTTCGAGGCCCAGGAGATCTTTGACCAGATTCCTCAGCCCGAGGAAGAAGGCAAACGTCTTCTGTGCGAACCCCTGAAAATCGACTGGACCTTCTACTGCTACAAATGTGATGGCATGGCTTCCATGAAGACCTGCCCGCATACCAAAGAAGACCGGGTGATTCTGTCCGGTACCAAACTGCGTCATGCCCTGTCCAACAATGAGGAAGTGGTGGACCATTTCGGCCGGGATGAAGTTCTGGTCATTCTGAGAGAATACTATGCCGGGCTGAAGGACAAAGTGGAGGTCAAACTCCAGAGCCATGCGGAAGGCAGCAAGATGTAACAGGATGTAATCTGTAATCGAATTTCAGAAAATTTTTTTCTGAGTGTCTTGAAAAGGGACCTGTGCCGGTGGTTGCGGCGCAGGTCCCTTTTGGCGTTTCATGGCATATGCAAGGAAGAGTAAGCCGGTCCGGCACCGGCGTCCGGCAGACCGGCGATAACGCTGTCAGTCCAGGCGGTATTCGGAACAGGAATTGCCGGTTTCCCCTGATTTTTCCGAATGGGTGATAAAGGCCTGATTGAATATTTCCAGCAGTTTGATGGTCTGCTTGGCCATCATGACGCAGTTGCCGGAAATGGCATAAAACAGAATGCTCAACCGGGTCTTTGAGGAATCGTTTCTGATCCGCTCGATCTGATTGGCATTGAATTCATCCACCAGTTCCCGCAGATAGAGAAACTGGGTCACAATCTCATGGCAGTCCACGATCTGCTTCCGGGCCAGTGCGGTTTCCACGGATGAAAAGATATGGAGAATCACCTGTTTGATCTGCATGAGTTCTTGGATCTGGGCCGGCAGAAGCCCGGTGTGACGGTTGGATACATGCAGAGAGCAGCGGATCACCGTGTCCCGGTATCCGTCGGACAGCTTCTGGAGCCGCCGGATGATCTGGTAGTAGTTGTAGGACACCTGGCTGTCTGTTTTCTGGAGCAGGCGCAGGACCTTGAAAATATTGGCGACAATCACGTTGGTGCTCAGCTGGACCTGTTTGGTCCGTTTCCGTTCCTGGCGCAGGGTGACAATGTCTTCGGTGAACAGCGCATCAAAGGATCTTTCAAAGGACTCGCGGATGCCCTTGAGCTGCAGTGCCAGATGGTCAAACGTGTCGGAAACCGCGGCCTGGAAATTGTCCACCTTATCGAACTGGAAGATGCTCATTTCCTCCTTGTCTTTGGCCTGGTCATCATGTTTTTTCTTGTTTTTCCAGATCATGAATCCGGCAAACAGCATCAGCCCGGCAATGCCGAACCCGTTGAAGTAATAGATGATATTGGCAAACACGAACGCCACCACAAAAGCGATGAACGCGGTCATGAACCAGCCACCCACCACCGCCAGAACCCCTGTGATACGGAATACCGCGCTTTCCCTTCCCCATGCCTGGTCTGAAAAGGACGACCCCATGGCCACCATGAACGTGACATAGGTGGTGGACAGGGGCAGCTTCAGGGAGGTGGCAAAGGAGACAACGGCACTGGCCACCATCAGGTTCACCGAGGCCCGGATCAGATCAAAGGAGGGTTTTTCTCCGGCAGACCCGCCATGATGGACCGGGGTGGGAGTGATGCGGGCCGCCACGTGCCGGCGCACGGAACCTGGGATCACTGTCCGCAGTGAGCTGAACACATGATAAAACAGGGTCACGATTTTTCTGGACAGCCAGATGGATTCGAACCGCTCCGGCCCTTCATCCTGTTTTCCCAGGCTGATTTCGGTTTCCGTCACGGTTCTGGCTTTTTTGGACACCCACAGGGTGGCCACCATGATACTGCCGGCAAAAAGCAGCAGGCCCGTCTGGGTCTGGACCGCTTTGCTCAGCGCTTCCATGGTGACATTCATGGGATCCGAAGACGCCAGGGCCGTGGTAAAGGCCTTGAGACCGGCCAGGGGCACGCCGATGAAGTTGACCAGGTCGTTGGCGGCAAAGGCCATGGCCAGGGCAAAGGTGCCCACCAGAACGACGGGCTTGAGAATGTTGACCCGGAATATGGAGATCAGGATCTGGAGCACGATGGCGGAAACAATGAAAATGCCGCCCAGAATGGTGAGGGTGTGGTGGTGGATCCAGTCCAGGGCCTGTTCCGTCATGAAGCTGGCCCCTTTGGCCCCTTTGATGAGAATGAAAAAGGTGATGGCGGTCATGGCCATCCCGCCCCAGGCCGAACCATAGCGGGCCAGCCGTTTTTTGTAGTCAAAGGTGAAGATCAGCCGGGAGATGAACTGCACTATCGCCCCTGAAAAAAAGGAGATGACAATGGACAGCAGAATTCCGCCCACAATGGCCATGGCCTTGGCCGTGTTGATATAGTCCCACAGGGCCATGGTGCCGCCTGCGGACTGGGCCAGCTTGATGGCGGAGATGGCCACGGCGGCCCCCAGCAGTTCGAACACGATGGAGACCGTGGTGGAGGTGGGCAGGCCATAGGTGTTGAACAGGTCCAGCAGCAGGATGTCGGTGATCATCACCGCCAGAAAGATCACCAGCAGCTCGGGCATGGTAAAAAACTGGGGATGGAAAATGCCTTTTCTGGCCACCTCCATCATGCCGCCGGAAAACGTGACCCCCGCCAGAATGCCCAGGCTGGCCACAATCATGATCACAACGAACGGGGCGGCTTTGGAGCCGATGGAGGAGTTCAGAAAATTGACCGCATCGTTGCTGACGCCGATCATCAGATCAAAGCAGGCGAACAGCAGCAGAATGCCGATAATGATATAACAAAGTTCAAGGCTCATGGGAATTTCTGTCCTGGTTGGGGGTTGAACCGGAGGCTTTCACCTTTAAAATGCCGTCGTAGACCTGCCGTTTCGAAATCCCGTATTGCCGGGAGATCTGTTTTGCCAGATCAGACGTGGACAGGGGTGACCCGGCCAGCCGGTTTTGAATCAGTGATTCCAGGGTCCGGGGTGAGGGCGGCTCCGGTTTTTCCGCGCCGGCCACATACAGGGTGCATTCGCCTTTCAGCGGGGTATCTGTGTCCAGGCAGGCAATGACATGGGAAAGGGTGCCCCGGATAAATGTTTCGTGCAGTTTGGTGATTTCCCGGGCGAGGCAGGCATGGCGGTCCCCTAAAACAGCCAGAAGCTGTCTCAAAAGGGTCTGCACGCGCCTGGGGGATTCATAGAACACCAGTGTGGCCGGCTGGTCTGCCAAAGCCTGGATGGCCTGTTCCTGGTGGTTGATTTTTCTGGGCAGAAATCCGGCAAACAGAAACCGGTCCGTGGGCAGACCGGCCACACTGAGGCCGGCCACCACGGCACAGCATCCCGGGATGGGGACCACGGGGATCCCCTGTGCTAAAACCGAGGTGACCAGCCGGTATCCGGGGTCGGAAATACACGGGGTGCCGGCATCCGAGATCAGGGCGATCTCTTTTTTCTGCTTCAGATGAAAAAGAAGCTTGTCCGCAGTCCGGGCTTCATTGTGTTCATGACAGGAGATCATGGGTGTGTCAATGCCGTAATGGGACAGCAGTTTTCGGGAATGGCGGGTATCTTCTGCAGCGATCAGGGAGACCTGCCTGAGGATTCGTACCCCACGGACTGTCATGTCCTCCAGATTTCCGAGAGGCGTGGCCACCACATACAGGGTGCCGGTATGACCATCCGGGCTATCCGAGATGGAAGGCATGGGGGATATGGTTGATGCGTGAGGTGCCGGTGCCAAAATAAATCTCCACCACGTCAAAACGGATATGCCGCCGGTCTGATGTGGGCCGGGTTTTCAGAAACTGCTGGGCCGCCTGGATGATTTTTCGTTGCTTGCCCACATGCACTGCTTCTCTGGGAAATCCTTTTTTCAGGCTGGCACGGGTTTTGACCTCCACAAACACAAGACTGTCCTCTGTGGCGGCAATGATATCGATTTCTGCAAACCGGGTCGTATAATTGGTCTCCAGAATGGTGTAACCGGCGGCTGCCAGATGGTCCGCGGCCATCTGTTCCCCGGTCCGGCCCAGGTCCCGGCGGTATCCGGTCATCCTTAGGTGACGCCCCTGAATGTTTTCCGGTGGACCGGGCAGGGGCCATGGTCCCGGATGGCCTGCCTGTGCGAGACAGTGGGATATCCCTTGTGCCGGCTGAAATGGTACTGGGGATAGGCCTGGTCCAGGGTGGTCATGATCCGGTCCCGGGTGACTTTGGCAATGATGGATGCGGCGGCGATGGAGATACTCAGACTGTCTCCCCGTACGACCGTTTTCTGGGGGATGTCTGTGTCCACAGGAAATTTTCCGTCCACCAGAAGAAAATCAGCATCGGCATCCAGATTCATGACCGCCCGTTTCATGGAACACAGGGCCGCCGCCAGAATGTTGGTGGCATCGATCTCTTTGTGATCACACACACCTACGCCTACGGCCGCAGCATGGGTCATGATTTCCGGAAACAGCTGCCGCCGTTTTTTTTCCGACAGTTTTTTGGAGTCCGTGATATCGGGACAGAAAAAACCGGCCGGAAGGATCACTGCCGCAGACACGACCGGGCCGGCAAGGGGACCCCTGCCGGCCTCATCTATACCGGCGATCCGTCTGTATCCCTTTTGGCGGACCGCCTGTTCGATCTGCCGCATGGGACCTTGATTATGCAAAGCGTTTCTCTTTGATCCTGGCCGCTTTTCCGCGCAGATTGCGGAGATAATACAGTTTGGAGCGCCGGACCCGTCCTTTGCTGACCACCTCGATTTTGTCGATGATCGGGGAGTACAGCGGAAAGATACGTTCCACACCGACGCCGCCGGAGATCTTTCTGACGGTGAACCGGGCCCCTGCCAGTCCGTTGGTCTTTTTGATGACCACGCCCTGGAATACCTGGATCCGTTCCTTGTCCCCTTCCCTGATCTTGACATGCACCTTGATGGTATCTCCGGAATCGAATTTCGGAATATCCAGGCGCATCTGCTCTTTTTCCAGTTTTTCTATCACGTTGCTCATATTTCCTCCTGGTTGTCTGATATCTTGAAATCAGCTGTTGATCAGTCTGTCCAAATATATGGATGCTGCGGACCGAACCGACAGGTGGTTGTAATCCCCCGGACCGGTTATCGGATCCAGCTGCATGTCACATGCATGCATCAGTTCATCCGCCAAGCCCCATGCTGTGCCGAAAACGACCAGGCAGGGAGTGTCCGCCGCCAGTTTCTGTTTCAGCGCATGGGGAGAAATCGTTTTTTTGTGCGTCCGGGCGCTGGTGGCAACCGTTGTCACCGGCCGGTTGTGTTCCGTCTGGATTTCCCGGACCGCGTTTTCAAAGGTGTCTGTCACCCGGATCCGTTCAAGGGCCTGCTTCCGGGAAGGATTCAACCGGGACCCCGCGCCCAGGGTCCAGTGACGGATCACCTCCCGGGCCAGTTCCGCCTGGTCCGGGTAGGGGGTGATCACGTATAATCTGTTCACACCAAAGGTCATGGCAGCCCGAGCCATATCATGCAGATCAATGGTGGTCAGGGCAGAACCGACGGTTTTTCCCTGCCGGTTCACCACCGGATAGTGGACCAGTGCGGCATACAGATTGTCCATCATTGATCAGGTCTCTGTTGCCGTAACCATGGGCGGTTGCCGGGCGGTTTCTTTTGGTGCAGCAGGGCGCCCAGTTCCCTGTACCATTGTTCCAGCAGTGCGGTTTCCTCCGGGTCCGGCGGATGGTCAGCCAGCAGATCCGGCCGCTTGATGAACGTCCGGGCCAGTGCGGACTGCTTCCGCCATTTTTCAATCCGTCCGTGATCTCCGGACAGCAGAACCACCGGTACTCTGTCTTCCAAGAACATCTCCGGCCGGGTGTACTGGGCATGTTCCAGCCGGTGGTCCATGAACGAGTCCGATGCACAGGAACCTTCGCCGCCCAGGACCCCCGGAATCAGCCGGGCGACCGCATCCATGATCACCATGCTGGCCAGCTCCCCCCCGGTCATGACATAATCCCCCACAGAGATCTCCCGGTCCACATACCGGTTGATGATGCGTTCGTCAATGCCTTCATACCGGCCGCACACAAAAATCAGTCCGGTTTCACCGCGTGCCAGGTCCAACGCCATCTGCTGCTGAAACGGTTCCCCCTGGGGGGTCATGTGCACCACCGGTGCCTGAGGCGTTTGCTGTTTTGCCTGCGCAATGGCCTCAGCCAGAGGGCCAGGCTTCATGATCATGCCGCACCCCCCGCCATATGGCCGGTCATCCACGGTGTGGTGCCGGTCCGTGGCAAAATCCCGGATCTGGATGGTACGCCCGGCAATCAGCTGCTGCCGCATGGCCCGGCCGATCATGCCGTGGTCGAAAAATGCCTGCACCAGCTCCGGAAACAGGGTCAGTACCGTAAACTCCATGACACCGGCCTATTCATACCCTTCCGGCAGCCGGGTGACCACCACGGCGCTTTCCAGATTCACGGACAGGACAAACCGCCGGTGCATGGGAATCAGCCGCTCTTTTTCCCGGTTTTTCACCACCAGAATGTCATGGGCACCGGTGGAAAAAATGGTGTCAATGATCCCCAGGTCCCCCAGCTGTTCATCGGTGACAGTCAGACCGTACAGGTCCTGCCAGTACCAGGCATTGTCTTCCGGCTCCGGCAGGCGGCTTCGGTGCATCAGGATCTCTTTGCCGATCAGCGCTTCCGCCGCATCCCGGTCATCCACTCCGGACAGGTGCATCAGCAGTCCCTTCCTGTTGGGCACGCACCGCTGGATGTCAAAGGGCCGGGCATCCTCCCGGGTCCGGGCCGGAATGTACACCCGGGTTCCCGGTGCAAACAGGTCTGAATTCTGTGCAAAAGACCGGACCTTGACATTACCGTCCAGGCCATGGACCCCGGTGATCTGCCCCATGACCAGCAGCAGGTCGGCACCGGTTTCCGGTGAGGGGTTGTCTGACATGGATTCCCTGTTATTCAATGATTTCCAGAACCGTTCTTTTTTTCAGCTTGGTGGATGCCGCGCTCAAAATGGTTCTCATGGCCCGGGCAGATCTGCCCTGTTTGCCGATCACTTTTCCCAGATCCTCTTTGGCCACCTTGAGTTCCAGAACCGATGTCTGGTCTCCGACCACTTCCGATACCTGGACCTGGTCAGGATTGTCCACCAGTGCTTTGGCAATGTATTCGATCAGCTCTTTCATAGGTCCATCTCCTTGCTGTGACAATGGGGGTGAGAATCCGGATCCGTCAAACAAAGCCGGGTTCAGGCGGTTGCGGCCGGTTCAGGGGCGGGGGCCTGTTTTTTCAATATGCTTGCCACCGTGGTGGAGGGCTTGGCCCCCTGGTCCAGCCAGTACTGGATCCGGTCCTGCTTGAGTACGATGCCGGCCGGTTCGGTCATGGGATTGTAGGTGCCCAGGGTTTCCAGAAACCGGCCGTCTCTGGGGGCTTCGATATCCGCGGCCACGATTCTGTAAAACGGTTTTTTCTTGGTGCCTTTACGGCTCAGTCTGATTCTAACGGACATAGGTTGTTTTTCTCCTTAAAACGGCAGCATGTTTTTCAAAGACCGCATGCCGCCTTTATTGAACTTCTTGATCATTTTCATGGACTGGGTGTAGCTTTTCAGCAGTTTGTTGACATCCTGGACCGTGGTCCCGGAGCCCATGGCAATCCGTTTTTTCCGGGATGCCTTGATAATGGCTGATTTTTCCCTTTCTTCCGGGGTCATGGAATTGATGATGGCCTCGATTTTCACGAACTCCCTTTCATCGATGTCCACCCCTTTGAGCTGTTTTTTGTTCATTCCCGGCAGCATGCCTAAAATATCCTTGACCGATCCCATTTTCCGGACGGTTTTCATCTGGTTTCTGAAATCTTCCAGGGTAAAGGCATTCTGCCGCAGTTTCTTCTCAAGGGCTTTGGCTTCCTTTTCATCCACAGCCTCCTGGGCCCGTTCGATAAAGGACAGGGTGTCTCCCATGCCTAGGATTTTGGAGGCCATCCGGTCCGGGTGAAACGGTTCCAGGCCGGTGAATTTTTCCCCCACACCAATGAACTTCAGGGGTTTGCCGGTGACCGCCTTGATGGACAGGGCGGCCCCGCCTCTGGCATCTCCGTCCATTTTGGTGAGGACCACGCCGGTGAGGTCCAGCCGCTGGTCAAAGGAGCCGGCAATGTTCACGGCATCCTGGCCGGTCATGGCATCGGCCACCAGAAGGATTTCCGATGGATTGACCCCTTTTTTCAGGGATTCCAGTTCCGCCATCAGGGTCTCATCCATGTGCAGGCGCCCGGCCGTGTCGTACACCAGGGTGTCACACCCCTGTTCCCGGGCTGCCAGCTGGGCGTCCTGACAGATCTTGAGCGGCAACATGTCCGGGGTGCTGTCAAACACCGGCAGATCCAGCTGGGCCCCGATCTTTTTCAGCTGGTCAATGGCGGCCGGCCGGTACACATCCGCCGGCACCAGGAACGGCTTTCTTCCCTGTTTGCGCAGGAAAAGCCCCAGTTTGCCGGCGGTGGTGGTTTTCCCCGAGCCCTGCAATCCCACCAGCATGATGGATCCCGAAGCCCCGGTTCCCAGGTTCAGGGACTGGTGTTCCGATCCCATCATCCGGGTGAACTCGTCATACACGATCTTGATGACCTGCTGACCCGGGGTCAGGCTGTCCATGACCTCCTGACCCATGGCCCGGGTCTTTATATCTGAAATGACATTTTTTGCAACCCTGTAATTGACATCCGCCTCAAGAAGTGCCATTCTCACCTGTTTGAGACCATCTTCGATGTTCTTCTCATTCAGGGTGCCATGGCCTTTCAGTTTCTTGAAGACCGAGTCCAGCCTGTCGCTCAAATTTTCAAACATAAAAAGACCTTCATCACAATATCAAATCAAATCATTGAATTTAGTCCATAAACCGTGATATGTCAAGGAAATAATCCAGATGAACCCGCAGGAATGGTGATGGAAAACCTATTGAATTATACCCGGAAAGACCTGTCCCGGTGGCTGGCTGAAAACGGGGTCCGGCCGTTCAGGTCCAAACAGATCTTTAAATGGCTCTATCTGAAACTGGCCAATGATTTCAGTCAGATGACCGATCTGGGAAAGGATCTTCGGGCGCTGCTGGCGGAACATTTTTATATTGACTGCCTGACCCTGGCGGACAGGCAGGTGTCCTCCGACACCACGGAAAAATATCTGTTTCGACTGACGGACGGGGCACACATCGAATCGGTGCTCATTCCTGAAAAAGACCATTTCACCCTGTGCGTGTCTTCCCAGGTGGGGTGTGCCATGAGCTGCCGGTTCTGCCTGACGGCCAAAGGCGGGTGGATACGGAATCTGTCCGCCGGAGAGATCATCGCCCAGGTCCGGACGGTGCGCACCTTTCTGGCGGACAGGGGGACGGATCCCCAGAAACTGTCCAATGTCGTGTTCATGGGTATGGGGGAACCCCTGGCCAATTATGACCACGTGATTCAGGCCATTGAGGTGATCACGGACACCGATTTCGGATTGAAGTTTTCACCCAGGCGGGTCACGGTGTCCACCTGCGGCCTGGTGCCGGGAATCCTGGCTTTGGGAGAGGCGTGTGACGTGAACCTGGCCGTGTCCCTCAATGCCACGGACGACCATACAAGGTCCCGGCTGATGCCGGTGAACCGCACCTATCCCCTGGCACAGCTTCTGGATGCCTGCAAGAACTTTACCATGAAACCAAGAAACAAGATCACCTTTGAGTATATCCTGATCAAGGGGGTGAACGATACGCCTGACCACGCCAGAGAACTTGTCCGGCTGCTGACCCCGCTGCGGGCCAAGGTCAATCTCATCGCCTTCAACCCGCATCCGGGTTCGGATTTAAAGGCCCCTGATCCGGATACGGTCAAAGGGTTTCTCCAGATTCTCCTGGACAAGAATATGACCGCCATTGTCCGGAAAAGCAAGGGGGCCGACATTCTGGCGGCCTGCGGGCAGCTGCGGGCCCGGCAGAAAAAGATCCGGGGCATTGAAACCGGATGAAAACGCCTTATTTTATACTCATGGGTTGACTTTTGTGTGAAATCCCTGGAAAAATATATCAAACCTGTAACTGTGAATGGAAAAAATCATGACCGATATCACCCTGGAAAACAAAAAAGTATTGATCGTTGACGACGAGCCCGATGTGCTGGATTCCCTGGAAGAGCTGCTGGACATGTGCACCGTGGTCCGGGCACAGTCCTTTGAAGAAGCGGATCAGCTGTTGAAGGAACAGACATTTGACATTGCCATACTGGATATCATGGGTGTGGATGGATACCAGCTGCTGGAAACGGCAAACAAAAAAGGTATTGTCACCGTGATGCTCACGGCCCATGCCCTGAGTCCCGACAATATCAAGAAATCCTACCTGGGCGGGGCCTGTTCCTATATTCCCAAGGAAGAGATGATCAACATCGAGACCTTTCTGCTGGATGTGCTCAAGGCCAAAAAAGAGGGGAAAAATCCCTGGACCAGCTGGTACAAACGCCTGGCCGCATTTTGTGAAAGAAAGTTCGGCAAGGACTGGGACAAGGATGAAAAAGAGTTCTGGGAGAAAATGATCTATTATTGATTCTCTGCCCGGAGCCGGACCCCGGAGTCAGGCATTGCGCAGATCATCAGGGTTCAGATCATCAGGGATGAAAATTCCGACATCTCTGAAGGAACCACTGTGATCCGGGTGTGGCTCTGATTGACGATCACCCGGATGTCGGTGGGTTCCTTTCCAGGTGTTTTGGTGTAAGCCGCTGTCATGGCAGCGGCTTTTTCTATTTCCGCTTTTGTGAACCGGCCGGTGAGAAGGGCGGTGGGGCCCGGCAGCCAGGCATGGTTGAGCTGCACATCTGCAACCGGATCAGCCCAGGCCAGGATCTGGTCGTTGTCCGCTTTCGACCGGCCGATCACCAGTTTGCAGACATCGGTCAGGCGGAAATGGCGGCCGTGTTTGAGCAGATGAATCTGGCGGATTTCCCGGGTTTTCTGGATATAAAACAGGTCTCTGAGCCGATTGGAAAACCCGGGGTCCGTGAGCAGGCACCCTCCGGCCGGGGCCGGATATTCGGTGATACCCAGGTCCCGGGCCAGGGCCATCTGACGTTTTCTGGACCGGCCGTTGATGTCTAAAAGCTGTGACCGGTCCACCCGGCCGTCGGCTTCCATGGGGGTTTCCGGCAGGCAAAGAGCACTCAAGGGGCGTAAGATGAATCCTTTGAACCGGCTGTTTTTTTCTACGTATTGAAGGGCGTTTCTGGTCTGGGATTTGGGGCGCTGGCCCAGGACCTCGCCGCTGAACAGAAAATCAAACCCCATCTCCTGCATGATCTGTCCGGCGGTTTCAAACATGAGGGCATGGCAGTCCATGCAGGGATTCATGTTTTTACCGAACCCGGCTTTGGGGGCCTGCATCATGTCCAGATAAGGCCCGGTGATGTCTCTGGTGATCAACGGGATGCCGCAGACGGCGGATGCGTTGATCGCTTTTTCCGAGGTGAAAAAAGGCGTTTCAAAACCGATCCAGGTCACCTCGATGCCCTGGTTTTTGAGCACCAGGCCGGACAGCATGCTGTCCAGCCCGCCGGAACAAAGCCCTAAGGCCCGGACAGGGGTTGTGCTTTTTCTTTCACTCATATATAAGTATCTTTCATGAAAACCGTGGATATTGCATTTTTGCTGGGCACATTAAAAGACCGGTACCCGGATGTCAAGACCCAACTGGACCATCAGACCCCGTTTCAGCTGCTCACCGCCACCATTTTGTCGGCCCAGTGCACCGACCGGCAGGTCAACCAGGTGACCGGACAGCTGTTTGAGCGGTTTCCCGATGCAGGGTCCCTGGCGGCGGCCGATCTGAAGGATGTCAAACAGATCATCTATTCCACCGGTTTTTATAACAACAAGGCCAAAAATATCAAGGCCTGTGCAACGGCCTTGCTGGAACGTCATGGCGGGGAGGTACCCGAGGATCTGGACCTGCTGGTGAAACTGCCGGGCGTGGGAAGAAAGACCGCCAATGTGGTGCGGTCGGCCGCTTTCGGACACCCGGCCATCGTGGTGGACACCCATGTGCTCAGAATATCCAACCGTCTGGGGCTGACCCGGTCGTCTGATCCGGTCAAGGTGGAGTTCGATCTCATGAAAATTATTCCGGAATCGTCATGGAGTGACCTGTCGTTGCAGTTCATCTATTTCGGCAGAGAGATCTGTGATGCCAGAAATCCCAGATGCGGCATCTGCCCGCTGTTCGATATCTGCGTGTTTCCCGGCAAAAAATCCAAAATCCCGTAAGACCCGCATCCGCCGTTTCAGGCGGACAAAAGGACGATGACATGGACAATATATTTACCACGGATTTCTGGATTCACGAATGGGAAAAAGACAAATCCGATGACACCTATGCCGTGCACAAGGGATTTTCCACTCCGGAATACTGGGACCGGGCCGCCGCCACTTATAACAAGGGGGAAAAAGAAAAGCGGAACCGGAAAGTGGAAAAAACCCTGGCCCGGTTCCGGGAAGCCGGACTTTTGTTCGACGGCATGACCGTGCTGGATATCGGCTGCGGCACCGGTGACCTGGCCCTGGGCCTGGCTGACACCGGCGCCAGGGTCACGGCCCTGGATTTTTCAAATGCCATGCTGGACCGGTTCCGTCAGGCGGTACCTTCCCGTCTCGAAGACCGGATCGAACTGCGTTGTGAAGACTGGCATGGGGTGGATCTCGATCAATACGGTTGGAAAAACCGGTTCGATCTGGTCATCGGCTTCATGGCACCGGCGCTGTCGACTTTCAGATCCTTTCAGAAAATGCTGGACTGCGGGAAAAACGGCTTTGCCGTTAGAGGATGGGCCGACAAAAAACCGGACCCGGTCATGGCGGCGTTGTGGGAAAAGATCATGGACCGGCCCCTGGATGACCGGCCCCAGTCCATCCTTTACAAGATCAATCTGCTGTTTGCCATGAAAGTGTTTCCGGATATCTGGTTCGACAAAATGGAGTGGGATCAGACCTCCCCCCTGAACCGTGAAATTGAAAATCAGACCGCATTTTTTCAAAAGGTAAGGGGACTGCCGGACACAGAGCTCAGGCAGCTCATTGTACCCTATCTGACACAAATTCAGAAAAACGGACAGATCAGCCGGATCCAGCAGGGGCTGACCGCCACGGCGGTCTGGTCCAAAAACCGGTGGTGATTTTCAAGACGGGCCCAGGTTCTGCTTCCGGAGGGGACAGGCATCCAGAGTGGCGATGAATTCCACGAATTTTCTGAACGACTGACTGTCCATGGCGTGTTCCATCCGGCAGGCGGTTTCATCGGCCCGATCTTCATCGACTTCCAGTATCCTGAATAAAAAATCCTTGAGTACCGAGTGCCGGTACTCGATTTTTCTGGCGATTTTCTCCCCTTCCGTCGTCAGCGTCACATATCCGTATGGCTCATAATTGATCAGATTCTGTGCAGCCAGCTTTTTGAGCATGCCTGTGACAGATCCCCGCTTGATATTCAGTTCGCTTGCGATATCCTTGGATCTGGCCACGGTGTTCCGAATTTGCAGTTTCAGAATGGTTTCCAGGTAATCTTCGATATTTTCGGAAAGGGGAATGGTCTTTTCCATGTCTGCCTCCTTTTTGATGTCCTGTTTTTTTTATATCTCAAAGATATAGTAAGTCAATTAAAAATTAATTTGATAAATTTAAAAATGTTGTTGACTTTGCTTAAAGTTAGTCATATAAAACTTAATCGTTTGACCCGCAAATTAAAAGGAGTGCAGATTATGGCAGAAATTCCATTGAGACGGATGCAGGTGAATCAGACCGGCACCATTGTCAGTGTCAAGGCAACGGAAGAACTGGGCCGGCGGATCCGGGACATGGGCCTGGTGCCGGGAAAGGAAATACGGATTCAGGGCCGGGCCCCGCTGAATGACCCGGTATCGTTGCGGATCATGGGCAGCACCCTGACCTTGAGAAACAATGAAGCCGACTTTATTTTCGTGGAGGTTCACTGATATGCAGATGACCATTGCTTTGGCCGGAAACCCCAATTCCGGCAAGACCACCCTGTTCAATGCCCTGACCGGGGCAAGGCAGCATGTGGGCAACTATCCGGGCGTGACGGTGGAGAAAAAAGAGGGCCGATGGGTATCCGGCACCCGTGAATTCCATGTGGTGGACCTGCCGGGAACCTATTCGTTGAGTGCCTATTCCCTGGAGGAGGTGGTGGCCAGGGATTTCATCGTCAATGAAAAACCGGCCATGATCGTCAACATCGTGGATGCATCCAACCTGGAAAGAAATCTGTATCTCACTCTCCAGTTCATGGAGATGGGCGCCAATGTCTGTATCGCCTTAAACATGATGGATGTGGCAAAAAAACGGGGCATCTTCATCGATATCGACAAACTGGCCTCTCTGACGGGCCTGCCGGTGGTGCCCATGGTGGCCCGGACCGGAAAAGGTACAGACCATCTGGCCCGAACCGTGGCCACCCATGCCGGATCCCGGCCCGAACCCTTGAAAATATCCTATGGCCGGGATATTGACGTAGTGCTGGATGACATGGAAACCCGGATCCGTTCGGATCATTTTTTGACCGACCGGTATCTTCCCCGGTGGGTGGCATTGAAATACCTGGAAAATGATGCCCGGATCATGGAAGCCGGAAAATCACACCGGCCCGAAACCCATGACTGGCTGGTGTCCGCGGCAAAGAAATTGACCCGTCATCTCGCTGCCACCCTGGACACCCATACGGAAGGCATGATCGCGGATCAGCGGTATGGATTCATTGCCGCCATCCTCAAACAGGGGGTGATCGCCCACACCTGGGACCAGAACCGGCTGGTATGGTCCGATAAAATCGACAAAATCGTGACCCACCGGTTTCTGGGACCGGTGATCATGATCAGCGTCCTCATGGCCCTGTATCAATTCACCTTTACCTACAGTGAAATCCCGGTGGAGTGGTGTGAGGGTTTTTTCGGCTGGCTGGGGGGCCGGGCCGATCTGCTGCTTCCCGGCGGATTGCTCAAATCCCTGGTGATTTCCGGCATCATTGACGGTGTGGGCGGGGTCCTGGGGTTTGTACCTCTGATTTTATTCATGTTTCTGGGCATCTCTTTTCTGGAGGATTCCGGGTATCTGGCCCGGATGGCGTTCATGCTGGACCGGGTCTTCCGGATATTCGGGCTGCACGGGGCATCGGTCATGGCCTTTATCGTTTCCGGCGGCATTGCCGGCGGATGTGCCGTGCCCGGGGTCATGGCCACCCGGACCCTCAAATCCCCCAAAGAGCGCCTGGCTACTTTGCTCACCGTGCCGTTCATGAACTGCGGGGCCAAGCTGCCGGTGTATGCGCTGCTGGTGGCGGCGTTTTTCACGGATCACCGGGCCCAGGTCATGCTCATCATCACCCTGATCTCCTGGGCCGGGGCGTTGCTGGTGGCCAAACTGCTGCGGTCCACGGTGATCCAGGGGCCGGCCACGCCGTTTGTGATGGAGCTGCCCCCGTATCGGCTGCCCACCTTCAAAGGGCTGCTCATCCATACCTGGGAGCGGACCTGGCAGTATATCAGAAAAGCGGGGACCGTGATTCTGGGCATTTCGATTATTCTGTGGGCCATGATGACATTTCCGCAGCTGGATGCCGACACGTTGGCACAGCTGAATTCAGGGGACGGATCAGCAGTGGTGTCGGAACCGATGGCGCCGGGGGCCGCAGCCCTGAAACATTCCATTGCCGGCCGCATGGGTACGGCCCTGGAAAGCGTCACCCGGTATGCCGGATTCGACTGGCAGACCAACATCGCCCTTGTGGGCGGATTTGCCGCCAAAGAGGTGGTGGTGTCCACCCTGGGCACCGCCTATTCTCTGGGCGAGGTGGATCCGGAAGACAGTACGTCTCTGGCCCGGCGGTTGAGAACGGCCGATGGATGGGGGCCTGTCACCGCCTTCAGCCTGATTCTGTTCACCATTTTTTACTCCCCGTGTTTTGTGGCGGTGGTCTGCATTGTCAGGGAATCCGGATCATGGAAATGGGGGGTGTTTTCCATGGTGTTCAATACGCTGCTGGCCCTCAGTCTGTCCATCGTGTTTTACCAGACCGCCACCTGGATCATGTCATAGAAGGGGGCAGATCGTTCATGCCTTTCGCTGCGGTTTCCGTCAAAAAACCAAGAAACCGCAGCGGGGCGACGGGGTTGCGGGGTTCCTGTGTCAGGACCCTTCTGGAAACAGATCAAGGTGTTTTCCATCCTTCAGGTTAACCAGTCCCTGTTCGCAGATCCGCAGGTAGGGGATGGCTGCCCCGGTCAGGGTGATCAGGGTCAGCAGGGGATCGGGAAACCGCACTCCCAGGTGAGCGGCAGCGGTTTTGACCGCCCGGATCTGACGGACCAGTTCGGGAACCGGTGCCTCTGAAATCAGGCCCATCACCGGCAGGGGAATTTCCGCCAGACAGGCGTTCTCAGCCCAGACGACAACGCCTCCCTGCAATTCATGGATGCGGTTGACCGCCCCTGCCATGTCTGTATCACTTGCTCCCACCACCACGATATCCGAGGTGTCCCATGCCTGGCTGGAGGCAATGGCGCCTTTTTTCAACCCGAATCCTTTGATGAATCCGGTGAACAGAGTGCCGGGGGCAACGGTCCGGTCGATGGCGCTGATTTTGAGGAGGTCCTGATCCCTGTCCGACCGGACCTGTCCGTCCTTTACCGGCAGCGGCAGAAGGGTCTCCCGGGTCACCAGGTCGGTGACCATTTCCATGACCCGCACCGGCATGGTATTCTGACTGCACCGGGTGGAAATCTCGAAATCCTGGGGTGTCAGGGGCCGGGGCAGGTTTACGGAATGACGGCAGGTGGTTGAAAATTGATGTTTCCGCGGAGATACCTGGATCCGTCCTTTGTCAAAGACGATCCTTCCATTGCTGATCACCGTCTCCGGGGTGATGATGCCGGGGTCCGGAATGATCACCATGTCCGCGCACCGGCCCGGGGCAATGCCGCCCACCAGATTATCCAGTGAAAAGTGTTCCGCCACGTTCAAGGTGGCCATCTGCACGGCTTCGGCCGGGGTGAACCCGGCATCGATGGCTTTCTGCACCACATATGCCATGCCTTTGTTTTTCACCAGGTCTTCTGGCCCCACCCCGTCGGTCACCAGAACCAGGCGCCGGGTATCCACCCCTGTTTCCCGGATCCGGGCGATGGCTGAAAGGTCCCTTCGGATGCTGCCTTCCCGGATCATGACATACAGCCCCAGCTGCAGCCTTTCCAGGGCCTGGTCCGCGTCAATGGGTTCATGGCAGGAAGAGATGCCGGCTGCCATATAGGCACACAGTTTTTTTCCGCCGGCGCCCGCAGAATGCCCTTCCAGCACCTTGCCGGCCTGAAGCGTTTTTTCAAATGCGGGCAGGATCCGGTCCGGTGTCTGAAAAACCGCCTGCCAGTAGGTTTCTCCCAGCCCCAGGATATCATCCCTGTCCAGAAGCTTTGCCAGGTCATCCGGGTGGATGCCGTTGGCGGCCGGACTGATGGACACCATGGCCGGGGCTGTGCCGAAAATCTTTATGGGCTGGTCCCTGAAGGATGCCAGAAGTTCCGTGACCCCGTCATACCCCATGACCGGATAGGCTTCCATGGTTTCGGTGATGATGGTGGTGGTCCCGTCCTGAACCGCATAGGGAATGAACCGGCTGATCTCATAGAATGACGCCAGATGCGTATGCCCGTCGATCAGGCCGGGAATGACCGTCCTGCCCCGGGCATCGATCACCAAGGTGCCGTGGGCGACGGTATGGTCTGCATTGTCTCCCACAAATGCGATATGACCGCTTTTGACGCTGATGCTCTGGTTTTCCAGAAACTCACCGGTGTATGCGTTGAAAAGCAGTGCATGGGTTATCACCAGATCGGCCCCCAGTTTTCCGGAAGCCACTTGAATCAATTCAGCAATGGTTTCAGCGGACAATGGACGGATATTTTTCATGACAGATCTCCCTGGTCTGAAATCCGGAGCCATGGCATGGATCCGGATGGTCTATCGGGCGATTGTTCACCGGTTGTCCGGTGGTGGGGCTGTTGGCTGTAACAGTTACACCCACAGGTACAGAAAGCAGCCGATATAGATGACGGCGGCACACAGGGCAATGGCCATCCGGGTGTTGGACAGGTCAAATGCCTGCTGGATCGTTCTGGCCGTCACCGCCAGTCCGTAAACACCGGTCAGAACAAAGGCCACCAGGATGAAAGGGCCGGGCGTGCCCACCTGGATCATGGCCAGAAACGGAGCGAAAAGCCACAGGGATATGGCGGCAACGCCCATGAAAAAATAGGCGGAGAGAAAAGCGGCTTTCCCGCTCATTGCTTTCAGGAACACCCACAGGAACAAAGCGGCCCCGGCATGCATGAGGAACGCCACCGGGACTCCGGCCAGGGTGAGTTGGAGCAGGCTTTTGCCCTGGAGCAGGTCCCGGCTGAGCCAGGCGGCCGTGCCGCCGTAGATCAGCCCCAGCACCGATACATGCCCGATGCAGATCCAGGGCAGAAGATTCAGGGGGAGCTGTCTGACACCGGTTGGGTCCAGTTTGACAAGCCGGCGTATGGCGGCGGGGTAGGTCATGGAGATCCTTAAGTGTTAAGATTTAAGTGTTAAGCCTGTGACGGCACACGGGTATTATGATTTGTTGTGCCCGCCGGGGCACGGGTGTTATTGAGCAAGGGTCCGGCCCCGGCGGGCCGGGGCCGGACCCCATTCATGGGTGACGGTTACCAGGGCTGCAGGCCCCAGATGAAAACAATAACGCAGAAGGCCGAGATGATCAAGGGCCATGTGATCCCGTTGTACCGGGATTCATCATAATCCGTGCCCCAGCCGTGGATCCGGTCGATCACCTGTTTGTCCGCCAGTGTAGGCGCATACGCTTTCAGCGCAGGCATCCGGTTGAAGGCGATGGACAGGATGATGAACATGGCAAAGCTCAGCGGGATGGTCACCATGCCGCCGGACATGCCCAGGGCCGCCACAAGGCCGGACCCGACGCAGATGGAGGGCAGCACGTGCGGGGAGATCACGATGTAGATGATCCCGCAGACCATGGAAGAGATGATCAGTGCCAGCTTGTTGGCCTCTTTCCACCAGACCCCCAGCAGGATGGCCGGGGTGGCGGTGGTGGCCAGCAGGCCGAAGGCCCACAGAATGCTGGTCACCAGGAACCGGGGCGGGTTGAATGCCATGAGCACGGCAGCCAGTCCTCCCAGGCCTAAGGCCGCATATCCCCATTTCATCCGTTTGGCGGATTCCATGTTGGGGGCGATGATTCCCAGCAGGTCCGATCCCACCAGGCCGGCGATGGCCATGAGGTTGCCGCCGATGGTGGAGAGTCCGGCGGCTATGGCCCCGCCCATCACAAATGCGGCCACCAGGGTCGGGTTATAGAACACGTTGAGGATCAAGATGGTCTGGTCCGCTTTTTCTATGACCCGGCCGGTGGTGGCGGTGAAGAAGTTGCCGGCGAATCCCACCACATAGGTGCCGGAAAACAGCAGGCCCAGAAACAGGGCGAACCATACCACGGCCCACCGGGCGCTTTTTACAGACGATGAGGTGAACACCTTCATGGCCAGATGCGGCAACGCCACCGGTCCCAGGGTAAAGGCCGGGATCAGGGCGAAATACCACCTGAAATCATATTTCATGTCAAAAAAGGTGGGGATGTTCTTGATCATGTCCGGTACCATGTCGCCGTAAGCCAGGGGCGGAAACCACCAGCCTGACGACCCCATGGCCTTCATGATGGCACCCATGGGAACGATCATGGCAAGGGTCATGACCACCATCTGGAAGGCCGCGTTGTAGGTAGCCCCGTACATGCCGCCGATGGTGATGAACCCCACCGTGGCCAGTCCGGCCACAATGATGGCCACATTATAAGGCACCCCGAACAGAAGTTCGAATGCCTGTCCCAGCCCGACCATCTGTCCCAGTGCATACATGACCATGATCAGAATCATCCAGCACACGATCACGACGGTGGAAGGTTTTCCATACCGCTGCCGGATAAAGGTGGCCGGTGTAAACGCTTTCATCCGCCGCAGGCTGGTGCCGTACAAAAGTGTGAGCAGCGGGATGGAGATGGCCCATTGAATCCACAGGTACACAAACGGCACCTGAAGCCTCAGGATCAGGGCGATGACCCCTAAAAAGGTGGCCAGGCTGGCCCAGGTGGCGGCCATGCCAAGGCCGTTGGTCACCGGGCCGATGGAGAATCCGGCTGCGTAGAAATCTTCGTCCGACGCGGTTTTCCGGCTGGAAAAATAGCCGACCGCGTAAAAAATGGCAAACAGGACAATGACCACTCCCAGTCCGATCCAGACGTTGCTCAATGCATATTCCGCAGGCATGAAGTGATCTCCTTATTTTTTCTTGGTTTCAGTTGAAGGGTCGGTTTCAGGGGCCAGGGTTTTGACATACTCTGCCATTTCATCGTCAAACCGGTTGCACACCAGCGTCATCACGAGGCACACGGCGGCAATGCCGAACCATCCCAGCAGAATGGGAATGATATACTGAATGGGAAATCCCCACAGAGTTCCCTGCTGAAGGCCGGGGAACAGCACGAAAATGGATGCAGAGTGCCCGGTCAGAAGCAGCAGCGCTGAAAATATCAGGGTGATGCGGATCTCTTTCTTGTAGATTTTTTCTTTCATGGATGAAGCCTCCTTAAGTAAAATGACAGGATCGATCTATCTTCCCCATTCCGCGTCTCTGAGTTCGATGCGCCGGATTTTGCCGCTGATGGTCTTGGGCAGCTCCTCCACAAATTCAATTTTTCTCGGGTATTTGTAAGGGGCGGTGGTCTTTTTCACATGGTCCTGGATCTCTTTGACCAGCGCGTCGCTGGGTTTGTAATTCGGGGCCAGGATGACAAAGGCTTTCACCACCTCGCCACGGGTCTCGTCCGGGCTGGAGACCACGGCGGATTCCGCTACGGCCGGGTGTTCGATCAGCGCGCTTTCCACCTCAAAGGGACCGATGCGGTAACCCGAGGTGAGAATCACGTCATCGGAGCGTCCCACGAACCAGAAATATCCGTCCTCGTCCACATAGGCCCGGTCCCCGGTGAGATACCAGCCCGGGATAAACGCGGCCGCGGTCCGGTCCGGCTCCTTCCAGTATTCCTTGAACAGTCCGATGGGGCGTTCCGGTTCGACCCGTACCGCAATGTCACCTTCTTCGTTGGGGCCCAGAATGTTGCCCTGGTCATCGATGACATGCAGGTCAATGCCGGGCGTGGGTTTGCCCATGGACCCGAACCGGGGAGTGATGCAGGGGAAATTGCCCGCCAGGATCACGGTTTCGGTCTGGCCGTATCCGTCCCGGATGGTGCAGCCCGTGGCTTTTTTCCATACCTCGATGATTTCCGGGTTTAACGGCTCGCCCGCACCCACGCAGTGGCGCAGATTGGGAAATTTATATTTGGACAGATCCTGGAGCACCAGCATCCGGTAGATGGTGGGGGCCCCGCACATGGTGGTGATGGGATATTTTGACAGCAAGTCTAAAGTGATTTTCGGGTCGAACCGGTCGGTATGGTGAATAAACTGGGCCGCTCCCTGGTTCCAGGGACCGAAATAGCTGGACCAGGCCGCCTTGGCCCAACCGGTGTCCGACACGTTCCAGTGCATGTCCCCGGGCTTGAGGTCCAGCCAGTATTTGCCGGTGACCATGTGGCCGTACCCGTATGAATGGGCATGCAGCGCCATTTTGGGGAACCCGGTGGTGCCGGAGGTGAAATAGACCAGGCAGTTGTCGTCGGCCCTTGTTTTTGCGGTTTCAAATTCATCGGACGCTTTTTCCATGGCCTCGTCCCAGAAGGTCCAGCCCTCTTTGGGTTCGGTGATCACGATTTTTGTCTGGACCGTGGGGCATTTGTCCGCGACCTGGTCGAAAGAGCCGGCAATGGCCGGTGTGGTGATGATGCAGGCGGCTTCGGATTTGTTGGCCCGGTATTCCAGGTCCTTGGCCGTGAGCTGGGTGGTGCCCGGCGCGATCATGGCCCCGCACCGGATGCAGGCGGTGAAGGCGATCCACCATTCAATGTTTCTGGGCAGCACCACGATGACCACATCCCCCTGGCCGACACCCCGGGACTTGAACACGTTGGCCAGCTGTCTGGAAGCTTTGCTCAGTTCGTGAAAGGTCTTTCTGATCTCGGTGCCGTGGTCATCCACCCAGAGCATGGCCAGTTTTTCCCTGTCTTCAGCCCATTTGTCAAACACGTCTCCGGCAAAATTGTAGTACTCCGGCACCTGCCATTTGAACTCTTTGTACTCCTTGTCATAGTCGGTCATGTTGGGTTGTAGGGTCATAAGCGCTACCTTCCTTTGAATTGAGGTTATCAGGTGAGATCTTCGCCTGTATCTCATATAGTAAAGGAAAATCCATATCACAATCGGCGGAAAACCGATTTTTACCGTAGGTGATTTCAGCCGGGTTTGTAGGAAAAAAACCTAGAAGATTGTAGGGCCGGGAGATGACAGGAATGGTGACGTAAGCGGTTATTCCGGGATTGTGGTGATCTGACCGGTCTTTTCAAAGTGGACCGCGCACCGCACCAGTTCATTGGCATGTTTGAGGTTGAGTTTGGTCTTGATCCGTTCCCGGTAGGTACCGATGGTCTTGATGCTCACAAACAGACGGATGGCGATCTCCCGGGAGGAGTATCCTTTGCCGATCAGTTTGAACACCTGCATTTCCCGGTCCGTGAGCCGGTCGGCCGGCGTTTTTTTCCGAAGATCGCCGGCGCCCGTGATATTGGACAGAATATGTTCCTTGACCGTCTCGTTCAGGTATACCTTGCCGGACAGCACGTGGTGAATGGCCGCCACCACCGATTCCATGGCTTCCTGTTTCATGATATAGCCTTTGGCACCGGCGTGCAGGGCCCGCTGGGCATACAGGTATTCGTCGTGCATGGACAGCACCAGCACCGGAATGTGCGGGTGGTGTTTTCTGACATGCCGCACCAGGTCGATGCCGTCGGAGTTTTTCAGGGAAATGTCCGCAATGATCAGGTCCGGGTCAACCGATTCGATCTCTTTGACGGCGGATTCCACATCCTTTGACTCGCCGGATGCGGTCAGATCCGGTTCCTGATTGATCAGTTCGGCCAGGCCGAGCCGGAAGATGGGGTGGTCTTCCACCAGCAGAATTTTTTTTTGTGTGTTCATCGCTGGATGGCAGTATCATGTTTTGGGGGATTGTGCAATCTCATTTGTTTGGAGAAGGCGCATGGGCGGGGCCGCCCCTTTTTTGTCTTCCCCGAACCAGATGGTCTGGTGCGGGAAGGGAATTTCAATGCCGCGCTCATCAAACACCCGTTTCATTCTTTCCAGAAACGCCCTTCGGACCGCAAACTGGCGCATGGGCAGGGTTTTCAGCCGGACCCGGATTTCGACCGCGGAATCCCCCAGATTGTTGAGGCCGAACAGTTCCAGGTCCTCGACAATATCCGGCCCCCAGACATCATCCTGCCGCAGCTCCGTAGCCACATCCTGCAGGGCCTGGACCACCTCGCCGTAATCCTCCCTGTAGGCGACGCCCGCATCCACCAGGGCGTAGCCAAAGTCCCGGTTGCTGTTTTTCACTGTGGTCACTTCCCCGAACGGGATCACGAACACCGCGCCGGTGAGGTCCCGCAGGGTCAGGGTCCGGATGGTGAGATGTTCCACCGTACCGGCATATCCCCCGGCCTCCACCCAGTCTCCCACGGCAATGGACCCCTCCATCAGGATAAAGGCGCCGGTGATGACATCCCGGACCAGGGCCTGGGCCCCGAAGCCCACGGCCAGGCCGACAATGCCCGCACCGGCCAGCAGCGGGGCGATATTGATGCCGATATGGGACAGAACGCTCATGCCGGCCACCAGAACCAGGGTGATCCGGATCACGTTGTTGAACAGCGGCAGCAGGGTCAGCATTCTCTGGTTAGCTTTCTTTTCGGGACCTCCCTCCCGTTCCCGGATCATGTAGGCTTCTATTTTCAGACTGGCCAGTTCCCAGATCAGAACAGCCCCGGCGACAATCAGGAAAATCACCAGAAATCTTGAAACAACGGCCCCGCCCTGGGGCGACAGGATCCAGGCATAGGTGCCGATTCCCCATGCCTGCATAATGGAAAAAGCGGCAATGATGGTCAGAACCCCTTTGACGGTATGCCGGAGCAAGGGCAGATACCGGTTGGCCCTGGCTTCCAGGTTCGGGTAATTTTTTTTCAATTCATCGTTGATCTTGAACAGCTGATTCAGGCCCTGTTCAGCGATGCGGACAAAAAAGGCGGTCAGAACAGCCACCATGGCGGTCAGAATCAAAGCCCTGACCACAAAAAAGACCCCACCCTCGATTCCCAGGGCCCAGGTGCCGAACAGGCCCAAAGTGAACAATATGGCGGCTACGTGCCAGAAATCGGCGAACCGTTTGCGCAAAGAAATGACAGTTCGGGGTTTGCGCAATTTCGGATCAACGGTTTCCGGCCCTGTGTGCGGCTCGGCCGCCTGTGCCGGTTTGTGGTCTCCCCTCAGCCGTGTGGCCACCTCGGTTCGATTCTGCAGAACGACCATGATCACCATCAGGGCGATGATCAGCCCCAGCATTTTCAAGAGGAAAAGGTAAAGACTGGCCGCAAGCCCGACAATCAGGGCTGCTTCAAGGACAAAATAGCCGTATACCCAGATTCTTGCGACCCTTCTGACCCAGATATAAAGATATGCCACGGTTTCGCTGTCCAGGGGCAGTAACCGGAGAGACGGGGTGTCGGGCATGAGCACCAGTCTGGTAAACGCCAGAATCACTCTGACCAGGACATTGGCGTTCACGAGCGTCAGGGCCACCAGCTGGGTGCCCGGCCGGGGATCGAGCAGGGGAAGCAGGCCATAGGCGGCAGCGGCAAACGCGGCAATGGGGATCAATTCCAGCAATGTGCTGCCGAACATCAGAAGGGTTCTGACCCCTTTGCTGTCGGTTTTCCGGTCTTTCAAAGCGTTCCGCCCCCTGGACAGGAGCCGGGAAACCAGCACCTGGGCCAGAAAACCCGCCACCAGGACCAGGATGACCTTGCCGCCCATTTCCGCCCATCGTCCGAGAATTTCCGGGTTCCGGGCTTTCCCGGCAAGGTCTTCGGCCAGACCGGGTATCCTGAGCAAATGGTGCCCTGTCTGTGCCAGCACCTGATGAATATCCTGCACGTAACCGGACATGGTCCTGAGCATCACGCCGCCAACGCTTTTGGACTCCGCCGCCGGTTCCCCGGACGTGTCTTTGCCGGCCTGAAGAAGCAGCCGCAGGTCCTGCCTGAGTTTTTCCAGCTTTTGCGGGTCTTCCAGATCCCGGAGTAACTGTTCAATACCGGCCCCGGAACCGCCCGGACTCCCGGACTGTTCCGTCTGGGCGTGAATCCCGAACGGGGCCAGCAAGAAAAGCAATACTATCAGACCAACTCCGACATGACCCAGGAAGCGTATGAATGACTGCCGCATCAATCCTCCTTGGTTTATTTTAAGCAGTAACATTATCAGCTTGAAACCGGCGCAGTCAATATTGAAATCAAACCCCGCAAATGCGAACAAAGTACAGCGGGAGCCCCCGTTGGAGACCTGCTGCCGGACTGTCGGAGACCTTCCGGGGATTCCAGGCCGGCAGCAGGTCTCCAACGGGGGCGGACTTTTGCCGGACTTTTGCCGGACACCTGCGGTCAGGATGTTCCCTTGTGTTTAATTGTCTTGCCCGGATGATGTGGGGGACGACCGACCGTCCTGGATCCAGAGCACACTGACCGGCAGCTTCAGGGTGACGATAGTGCCCGTGTCCGCGGATTCAATATCCAGGGAAGCCCCCATGAGTTTGGCCCGGTAGTTCATGATGCGCAGCCCCATGCCCCGGTATTCCCCGGAAGGGATAAATCCACTGCCGTTGTCGGTAACAGCCAGGGAGAACGTGGCTTTCCGGCAGGCCATCTCGATGATGATGTGGTCGGCACCGCCGTGGCGGATGGCGTTCTGGACCGCTTCCTGGGCGATATGAAAGATATTGCTGTTCACCATGTCGTTGCCGGGAGGAACCTTTTCATGGTACATCAGTGCGCAGGTCACCTGGTGAACGGTTCTGGTGTTGGCAACCAGTTCCTGTAAAGACGACAGAAGGCCGTGCCTGAAGTAGACCGGACACAGGCCCCGGGCCAGCAGCCGGGTCTTGCGGATGGCTTCCTGGATCAGCCGGGTGATGTATTCCACGGACCGGGCCGCATCCGGCGCGGTTTTCTCCACCCGGGTCTTGAGCACCTTGCTCAATCCTTCCACACCGATGAGATGGGGACACAGGTCATCGTGAAGGTCGTTTCCGATTTTCTGGCGTTCTTTTTCTCCGATCTCCATGATCGCTTTTTCCAGCTGTTTCACCTGGGACACGTCCCGGTGGGTGATGACCGTGCCCAGAGGATTTCCGTTTTTGTCCCGGTACACCGAGCCCCTGAGGGTGACTTCGATGACCCGGCCGTCTTTGGCCCGCCGGGTGGTTTCCGTGCGGGGGAGCACATGGCCTTCCAGAATGGCCTGAATTCCCTCCATGGCCTGTTTCCACTGCTCTTCCGGTACGAAATGGTCCATTTTTTTTCCCAGGCTTTCCTCCAGGGTGTACCCGAACACCCGGGTGAATGCGGGATTAAAATAGGTGACATATCCCTCCATGTCATACACAATGATGGGGTCCGGGGTGGCTTCCATCACGGACCGGTACCGTTCTTCGCTCTCCTGCAACGCTTCCTGGGCCAGCCTGCGCTCGGCGATCTGGGCCTTGAGGTCCCGGCTGTAGGTTTCCAGTTTTTCCATGAACGAGTTGTAGTAAAAGGAGATCTGTCCCACCTCGTCCAGAGAGTGCGGGATCACCATCCGGTTTGAAAATCCTTTTCCGGTGTCGATGTCTTCATTGAGCCGTTCCATGAGGTTCTGCAAAGGTCCGGTGATGGTGGCGCTCAGAAAAAAGGTGATGGGGATGAAAATCAGAAGGGAAATGATCCCCACCATGATAATGAACTCTTTGATGGTGTTCAAAGGAGAGAAGAAATCATCCAGGTGAATGACGGATGCCACGATCCACTGGTATTCGGGAATGGGATTGAAAAAGATCTGTCTGTTTCCGGAAGGCGCGGCCATGCGGGTCTGGCTGGGGCCGGTCCGGTCCCCGGCGGTCTGGGAAAGAAACAACTCGAAACCGGAATCCGCATATTCCGGAATGTCCGCGATATGTGCTCCTTTGAATTCCGGATGGACCACAAAGGTGCCGTTTGTGTTCAGGACACTGGTATATCCGGTCCGGCCGAGCCGCTGGTCCAGAATGCTTTTCTCGAAATCCTGAACATCCATGAGTTCGGTGAACTCTTCTCTGTAGGCGGATACCGTGATCATCCAGTCCCAGGGAGCAAAATACTCCAGATACAATGCTTTGGGACGGGGACCGGCATCGTCCGGGTTTTGCCAGTCATATTCAATATACCCTTTTTTTCTGGCCACCATCTCCCGGACAAAGGCATGGTCGGAAATATCCAGGCCTTCCAGCTGTTTTCTGGGGTGTCTCACCACCCGGCCCGATCCGTCCAGAATACAGATATACCCCTGGATACCGATTTTGCCGGACAGCATCAGGCCGGCGGCCCGGCTTTTGGCCTCTTCCGGTGTCAGGGTGCCGTTTTCCGCAAGCTGGTAGAGATGCCGGACCATATCCAGGCTGTTTTCAGCGGTGGCCCGGAGATAGTTCCGGATAGAGACCGATGCAGCGGTTTTCACGCTGTGGACCATGGCGGATGTGGCGTTGTGCAGCATGTTGTCCATGTTCTTTTTCATGTGCTGCTGGACAATGGAAAAGATGGTCAGGCTGGACAGCCCCATGATCACGATGAACGTAACCGAAAAAATACACAGGATCTTGTACCGGATGGGAAGGTTGTTGAAGTGACGAGGCAGGCTCATAGGTATTCCATCAAGTCAAAGGTTAAGGGTCGCGCTTTTTCAGAACCCCGGGGGAAACAGGCGGGCGGTTCTTTTTTCCTGGCGGTTCTGAAGGGCCAGGTCCGCCACATTCTGCCGCAGCATGTCCAGTACATCATCAATGGATTCATGGATTTCCATGGCTTTGGGGTGTTTCTGAATCATGTCGAAAAACGCCCGGACCACGGCCGGGTCGAACAGGGTTCCCACCCCGTGTTTGAGTTCGGAAATCGCGGCCGGCAGGTCTTTGGCCGGCATGCCCGGCCGGCCGGTAATCATGGTTTCAAACACGTCACACACCGCCAGAATCCGGGCGCCCAGGGGAATTCGCTCTCCCTTGATGCCGTCCGGATACCCGGTGCCGTCGAACCGTTCGTGGTGGTGCCGGATCATGGGGGCGATCTCGCTGAAAAAGGTCAGGGGCAGGAGAATATCCGCCCCCAGGACCGGATGCTGCCGGATCTGGGCCATCTCTTTGGGGGACAGATGCCCTAAACGGTCCAGTACCGTATCCCGGATTCCGATTTTGCCGATATCGTGGAGGATCCCGGCATGGAAGATGGTTTTTACCGTGGATTCGTCCAGGCCCATCTGCCGGGCCGTGAGCCGGGACAGGGTGGCCACCCGCCGGGAATGGCCGTGGGTGACCCGGTCCCGGGCCTCGATGGCCAGGGCGAACCCTTCCACGATTTTCCGGTAGATCTCCAGAATCTGCCGGTCATGACCCATGGCTTTTTCCAGGGCAATGGCGCCCTGTTCCCCCAGGGACGTGACCAGTTCCAGTTCATGGGGGGCCAGGGTGCGGTTTCCGGTGAAATACACGGCCAGAAGACCGGTATAGGGCCCGGTTATGTCGAAGAAAAGCCCGGTCACCGAGTTGACCTTCCGTTTTCCCAGGCGTTCCAGATCCGGAATCCGGTCATCTTCCCGGGCGTTGGGAATGACCACACAATCCTTTTTCTGGTGCTCAAACAGCGTCATGAGAGTAGGATAATCCGTGTGCATCAGGCTCCGGTAGTCAAATCCGTGAAAGATCTTTGTTTCGATGCACTGTTTTTCCGTGTTCAGAATCCAGAAAATACTGCCTTTGGCCGACAGGATCCGGGTGATGTTTTCCACGATACAGGTCAGGATGTCCCGGGTATCATTGTTGGCATGGATCTTTTTGCTGATCTGGGCGAACAGGGTGAAAAACTGGTGGAAATCGGGTGTCATGGGCCTCCTTCCCGGCGGGCTGAAAACCGGGTCAGTTGAAAAAATTCATCCATCTCATGCTGTAGGTCTGCTGGATCTGTTTCTGAAAATGGATCACCGTGTCCAGAACGCTTTTCAACTCTTTTTTTTCCGTCTTGGACAGGGTGGACAGGTCCACACAGTTCACCGGCAGGTCCGGGTGCCGGTCCCGGTTCAGATGGCTGGCGATTTTGAGCCGGTTCAGGTGATAGAACGCGTCCATGGCCCGTTCATGGTGACCGGGATCCAGCACCCCCCGGTCTTTGAGACCGGCCATGCGGGCCAGGGTGGACGGGGAGGAGATGCCGTGGTTCAGGGCCATGATCCGCATGGCATTGATCAAGTGGGCCAGACCCGCTGTTTTGATGTTGAAGCAGCGCCGGCACGCGGTGGTCTGAAGGGTCCGGATCCGGCCGAACATGGTTTTGGGGGAGCTGAACAGCACATCGTCCCGGGTCAGAAAATGGCTGACCGAAGGGTTTTCCTGAAACAGGTCGAATACCCGGTCCCACAGGGCCTGTGCCATGGGAAAATCCCCGTACACCGGCCGGAAATCCAGCAGAATGGTCAGGGTCCGGATGTCCGCGGGTTCGGAAGATCCGATCCACCGGTCCAAAGCCTCCCGCCACCGGGTCAGAGACCGCCGCCACTGAGGATTGGTGGCCATGACATCCCCTTTGCACAGAGTGAACCCGAACCGGTCCAGGTCCGCGACCACCTGTCCGGCCAGATCGGTAAAATAATCATCCCACACGTTTTTTTCAGACCGGGGCGGGTCTGCATAGATCAGGGCATTGTCCTGGTCGGTCCGCACCACCTGTTCCTGCCGGGCATCGCTGCCCATGGCGATCCAGCAGAAAGCCCCGGGCAAAGGCCGGTGATCCCGGTCCTTGAACACCGAGATATGGTGGGTGATGATCCGCGTGGTCAGGGCGTCATGGATGACGGAGACGGCCCTGAGAATGTCGGCCAGGTCCGTGGGGCTGTACAGCATGTGCCGGATCAATGTGTCCAGCTCATCCCCCAGGCGGGCGGGGTCGGGATAATCCGCGCCCCTGGTCAGGCGGTCAAGAATTTCTTGAAACGGGGCGGCCAGTTCCGGTGCCAGGGCCACCCCCTGCGGCATCACGGGCCGGTTATCCGGTGTGGAATTTCGGGTCCGGCTGGACATGGGTCACCCTCCTTTTTTTATCAATCGACGGGATCGATGATAACCTCGACTTTCGGACTTCGGTCATGCAAGGCCCGGCCTGAACCAGCCGGCCCCAAAAGGCGGGTCATCGAATCATGGGGACAGCTTCCGGGTCAGGATCTCTTTCATCCTTTTCGGGTTGGCTTTCCCTTGGGCCGCTTTCATGGCCTGTCCCATGAGAAACCCCATCACCTTGGGGTTGCCGGCCCTGTAATCTTCAACATCGGATGGATGGCCGGCCAGGACCGTGTCGACAATTTCTTCCAAAGCGGTGGTGTCGGATACCTGGCGGAACCCGTGCGTGTCCACGATGGTTTCCGGGGACTGACCGGTCGACAGCATCTGCACCAGCACGGTTCTGGCCGCCGCGGCATTGATCTGTTCGGTGTCCATCAGGGTGAGCAGGGCCGTGAACCGTTCCGGGGTAAGAAACCCCTGGGACAGGGTCCGGTCCTGGTCCTTGAGGGCGGGTACCAGCTGGGAAATGATCCAGTTGGCCGCTTTTCCGGGATGGGGATACTGTGTTGCCACGGCTTCGAAAAATTCCGCCAGGTCCCGTTCCCGGCTGATGGCCCCGGCCTCGTCCCGGGCCAGATGGTAATCAGCCACAAACCGCTCCCGGCGGAGGTCCGGCATTTCCGGCAGGGCCGCTTTTTTTTCGGCCAGCCAGGCATCATCCACCTGAATGGGAGGAACAGACGGGTCCGGCACACAGGGACCGGCAAACTTTGCCCGCATGGGTGTGGTCACCTGTTTGTCCGGGTCCCACAGCCTTGTGTGCAGCACAATGGGCTCCCCTTTTTCCATGCATGCGGTCTGGCGAAGGATCTCATGGGCCACGGCATCCCCCACATGCTGGATGGAGTTCATGTTTTTCACCTCCACCTTGGTGTTGAACCGGTCCGACCCCCGGGACCGGATGGAAATATTGGCATCCACCCGCATGGAGCCTTTTTCCAGGCTGCATTCAGAGGCCCCGGTGTACCGGACCCGGGTACGCAGCAGCGTGAGAAACGCCATGGCCTCTTCCGGGGTCCGGATGTCGGGTTCCGTGACCACCTCGATGAGCGGAACCCCGGCCCGGTTGAAATCCACCAGGCTTACCGGGGCGCGGTCTTCGGTGTCATGGATCAGCCTGGCCACGTCCTCTTCCAGGTGGATATGGTGGATGCGCAGATGCCGAAGGGTGCCGCCGCCGGTATCCACATCCAGGAATCCGTTTCTGGCCAGGGGGTGATGGTGCTGGGACAGCTGGTACCCCTTGGGCAGGTCCGGATAATAATAGACTTTCTGGTCAAAGGCGCTGTGGTTCTGGATGGTGCAGTTCAACGCCAGGCAGGCGGTCACCGCCTTTTCCACTACGGCCCGGCTCATTCGGGGCAGTGCCCCGGGCAGCCACAGGCAGGTGGGGCAGATATGGGTGTTGGGTGCATTCCCGGGATCGTTGGGGCAGTCACAGAACAGTTTGGTGGGCGTGTTCAGCTCCACATGAATTTCCAGACCGATGACGGCTTCGTATGTCATGGGGTCCCTCCTGTGTTGCCCAGGTTTTCCAGGAACCGGGCCAGGGCCAGCAGTTCCGGATCTTTGAACGGTTTTCCAATGATATGCAGACCAAAGTCCTTTGAGCCGTGACAGGCCCGGCCCGGGATCTGCATGGCGGGCAAACCGGTGAGACTGGCCGGCAGGGTGAATCCGAAGGCCTGATAGGTGTGGTCAATGGTTTTTGCCGTGATAGGGTCCGCTTTGTCGGTAAGGGTCAGGCCGGCCAGGGCGTCCAGCTCCGACAGGGCTGCCAGTGTCTGATCCATCAGCAGTCCCCGCAGCCGGCAGGCCTGTTCGAACGCCCCATACTGTTCGAACTGGAAAAAGGCCCCCTGGAACAGAAAACTCTTGATCAGGGTCCCGAAGGACTCCCCCCGGGTTTTCAGGTACATCTCGTTCCAGTTGTCACTGGAAGGTGTCCGGTGCCCGTAGCGGACCCCGTCATACCGGCCCGCGCTGGAAGAGGCTTCCACCGAGGCGATGATGTGGTGGGCCAGGGAAAACAGGGCCGCATCCGGCAGGGAAACCCTTGTGATCCGGCAACCGGCCGTTTCCAGGGCTGCCAGGCCGGATTCCCAGGCCCGGGTCTCTTCCGGGGTCAGACCGGCGTCATATCCGTCCGCCACCCCGATGACCGGGGGCCGGTCCTGAAACCGGCGTGATTCGGTGAAGTCCGGCAATGGTCCGGGATGCATGGAAAAATCCCGGTCATCCGGCACACAGATGGCGGCCATCACCTGCTGGATGTCAGAAACCTGCCGGGCGGTTATGCCCCAGCACTCCATGGAGGGCACCAGCCCGGTGAGCCCCTGCCGGGACACGCTGCCCCAGGAGGGCTTGAAGCCGAAAATCCCCGACTTGGCCCCGGCGGCCCGGGCTTCTCCGAGGGAATCGATGATCAGGGCCGCATCCGCGTTGCCGTCTGTCACGGCAAGTGCCCCGGTTTCACCGGCCAGGCCGAACCCCAGCTCGCTCATGCGGGTGGCACCGGCAATGACCATGCCGGCCTGTTTGAGCTGCCGGATGACAAAAGCGTCTTCCAGGGCCGTGAAGTTTTCCAGGGCCTTAGTTCCTGCCCCGGCCGGCCATCCCCGGCAGGACATGCCGGGCTGAACCGCGATGCGCAGGGCTTCGGCAGCATCAGTGGTATCGGAATCCGCCGGCAACGGTGTGAATGAAAAAACAGAAGTGTCCATGGCAATGGGTTCCTATTCCAGAATACCGGCGACCTTGAAATATCCGCCGCTGACATCGGGTGCGTTTTTCAACAGATCCCTGTTCTCCGCCAGGGGGTGTTGCTGTGGCCGGGTCCCTTCCCGGGTGCGGGCGGTTGCCGGAAATATCCTGTAAACAGGCTCCCGGTCGTTCAGGTTTCCGGCATGACTTTCCAGGGTTAAGGCCATGGCCTGTGCGTTGGTCACTGCCTGCCGGACGGCGGCCTGCTCGTTTTCCGAAATCTGGATACGGGAAACCCAGGACAGGGTTTCCACCAGGTCGGCCTCTGGCGCGGCTCCCGGCAGGGCCTGATCCGCGCTCCCGGCCCCCAGGCCCAGTTCCGCCAGCTGGGTATCTGAAACCCCGGACGGGGCCCCGGTCATGGGGCAGAACGCCCGCCGGTTTTTGGGAAAAGCGATCACCTCCCGGATGGAGGAAGCGCCCAGGATCATGGAGATCACCCGGTCCATGCCCAGAGCGATGCCGCCGTGGGGCGGGGTCCCGAAGGACAGGCCCTTGAGGAAGAATCCGAACTTGTCCTGGATCTCTTTGCCGGACAGCCCCAGGGCCTTGAAAATTTTGTCCTGCAACGTCCGGTCATTGATCCGGATGCTGCCGCCCCCCAGTTCCTCGCCGTTCATGACCAGGTCATAGGACCGGGAGGTCAATGCCAGGCAGTCTTCCTCGTTTTCCGGGTCAAACTCCGTGGAGGAGGGCATGGTGAATGGATGGTGGCAGGAGGTCAGGCCGTCGGCACCGGCTTCGAACAGGGGAAAATCCGTGACCCACAGGGGTTTGTACACATCTTCAGGGATCAGGTGCAACCGTCCGGCCACATGCAGGCGCAGCTGGCCCAGGGCCGTGCACACGGTGTGCCAGGAGGTGTCGGCAATGATCATCAGCACATCCCCGTCCCGGGCGTTGAACCGTTCCATGATCCGCTGCTGTTCGTGGCCGCTGAAAAACTGGACAATGTTGGAATCCAGCTTCCCGCCGGTGACCCGCATCCAGGTCATGCCCCTGGCACCGAACTCTGGTACGATCTGTTTGGCGTATTCGTTCTGGAGCACGTTTTTGCTCAGATGGTCTGACTGGCCCTTGACATTGATGCCCTTGATGCACCCGCCCCGGTCCACGATCTGCTTGAAAATGGCGTACCCCGTGTCCGTGAACAGGTCGGTGGCATCCACAAAGGTCATGCCGAACCGCAGGTCCGGCCGGTCCGTGCCCGTGGTTTCCATGGCCTGGTGCCAGGTCATGCGGGGAAACGGAGTGGAAACAGAGATGCCGCCCACGGCAAACATTTCCGGCACCAGCTTTTCGAACAGCTGGTAGATGAATTCCTCGTCAATGAACGAGGCTTCCAGGTCCAGCTGGGTGAACTCGGGCTGGCGGTTGGGCCGCAGGTCCTCGTCCCGGAAGCAGCGGACAATCTGGTAATACCGCTCGAATCCGGCCACCATGAGCAGCTGCTTGAACAGCTGGGGGGACTGGGGCAGGGCATAAAAATCGCCCGGATAATGGCGGCTGGGCACCAGATAATCCCTGGCCCCTTCCGGCGTGCTCCGGGTCAGCATGGGGGTTTCCACCTCATAAAACCCGCGGCCGTCCAGAAACCGGCGGATGCAGGCCATGATCCGGTGGCGCTTGAACAGCTTTTCCTGCATGGACGGCCGTCTCAGGTCCAGGAACCGGTACTGGAGCCGCAGCTCTTCGTTCACCGTGTCCGTGCCGGCGGCACCGGTGCCGGCCACCATGGATTTTTCGCTGATGGGAAAGGGCAGGGGATCGGCGGCGCTCAGGATGTCCAGCCCGTCGGCGGCCACCTCGATGGTCCCGGTGTCCAGGTGCGGGTTTTCCGTGCCCGGTTCCCGTGCGATCACCGTGCCGGTGACCCGGATACAGTGTTCGCTTCGCAGGGAGGCGGCGGTTTCACAGACCTGTGAGGGCGCTTTGCCCGGATCAAACACCACCTGAACGATGCCGGTCCGGTCCCTTAAGTGGATAAACAGGATATCTCCATGGTCCCGCAGTGCATCCACCCACCCGGCCAGCAGGATGTGCCGTCCGGTGTGATCCGTGTTCAGGCTGCCGCAGGATACACGTGGATCAAAATTCATCATATCACAGTTTCCTTTTCAGATGTCCGCCCGGTTTTACCACCCGTCCTGAAAAAGGTCAACATCATGAAAGGGGGTCAGGGATGATTTCAGGGATGATGGCCACCTGTGAACCGGGCAGTTCAGATGTCAGGTCCCGGCGCAGGGGGGCCAGGCGGGCTTCGATGCGGTCCAGAGTATTGTCCGGATAAAATCCCAGGGTCAGCATGATGAAAAGGTCTTTGCCGGACCGCCGGACAACATACCCGTGAAACCCGTCATACCGGTCGAAATGGGTGATCAGGATACGCAGTATCCGGAAATGTTCCGGATCAGGAACAGTCCGGTCGAGAATCTCCGGCAGGCTTTCTTTGATCAGGCCGGCGGCAATGATCACCATGTAGCACAGAACAAAGATTGATCCGAGTGTATCCACCACCCGGGCGGATCTGGGATCCGGCAGCCACAGGGCCAGCATGAGCACGAGCAGAACAATGACCGAAGCCACGGTTTTGGCCAGCCGGGATTTGATCTGGGAGGCGATGATGATGGAGCTTTCGGTGCGGTTGGCCCGGATGAACGCCATGGTGAACCAGACATTGATGATGAGGTTCAGATCGGCGGCCACCACCGCCAGAAACAGGCTGTGGGTGGAAAGCGGAGCCGCGTCATCCATGGACATCAGTTTGCCGAAAATATACAGACAGGTGATGCACAGGCCAAAGGCGACCATGAGATTGACAATCCGTTCGATTTTCCCGATACCGAATTCAAATTCCTTGAATCGGCCTCTGTGGGCCCGGCACAATACCATATAGGAAATGATCTCTATGCTCAGCAGAAGAATGATCCGGGCCACTTCGGAAATGACGGTCATGGAGCCGGAAAGCACACCGACAAACACCATGAATACCGTAATGCCCACATCGAGGACAATGGCCCAGAAAACGGCGGATTCTTTGGCTTTCTGTGCAGGGGTCAGGGGAGGTGCCGCAGGGGAGGTCATCTGAAAAAAGATCCCAAATACTGACGGACAAGGCCGATCCCTTCAAATTCCACATACGCGGTGCGGCCGACCCCGCAGTATCGGGTGACATCTTCATACAGGTGCGGTACGTCAATTGATACCAGAACCCGGCCGTCCCGGATCGATTTTGTCTTTACCTGTGCGGCCAGTGGGTCATTCTGTCTGTCAGACGCCGATCCCATCACGCGGATAACGGTGCCGTTCAGAAACTCAGCGCTTCCGAACAACCGGATCCGGGCGGCCTGTCCCTGGTAAATCCATTCGAGTGTCGAATCATCGATCACTACATCCAGCATCAGCCGGCTGCGGTCGATATAGGACAGTATCCGGTCTCCCCGGGACAGTTCCATGCCTTCGGCCGCCGCCACATCCCAGACAAGGGCGGTGTCCGGCAGGTGGATGGCCGCAGTTGACAGTCGGTCATGGTCTGAAATGGCCGCCTCGAGTAAGACGTCTATCGTGGCAAGCTCGATCTCCGAATCCTTTATCCGCCGGGTGCAGGCCATGATTTCCAGAAACAGGGAATCCATATGGGCCTGGGTCTGAAGCACACTGTCGGACAGTTCGGACAGAAACAGGTTGTCACCCACCATCTTTCTGCGGTGCCGGGTTTGCTCCAATGCCGCTTCCGTGGCGTTGAGCCGGGCTTCAGCATCATGAAAATCCGCTTCGATCCGGTCCAGTTCCGTTTGTGACAGCTTGTAGGGGTCCTGCATGTTCCGTGATCTGTCCAGATTCTGAACCGCTTCATGGCGCCCGGCTCTTTCACCTGCCTGCCGGGCTGTCAGCAGGGCCGCAGTATGATCCAGATCCGTTTCAAGCAGGGACCGGTAATGGATGAGCCGGTTCTGATATTCAGTCGTGCGGCGCTCGAGCATGGAAAGCTGATCCTGATGAAGATCCAGCTGATTTCTGGTGGCATGATGCCGGGCTTTGAGTGAGTCAATACCGGCCCGGGGCAGGCGGGGGTTGTACAAAACGATTGCCGGTGAATCACCGGGAACGGTCCCGGCTTTTGCTGCCAGGGTCTTGACGATTCCGTCCACAGGGGCGCGGACCTCGAACAGAAAGGCTGTAACCACGGCATTTCTGACCACATAGGTTTGCAGATATTTGACCAGTGCCGGCATGGGCAGTACAATGATGACAATCACCAGAAACCAGGCAAACCACTTTTTTCGATGCATTTTTGTCCGTCATCTTCCGCTTGAAAAAGAGTTGTTGTCAGGACCCCGTTTAAGGGGAATATTTTCTATTCCGGGGCACTGTCCGGCAGGTAGTCTTCTCTCACTGGCGAGAACACTTCGATGGCCACGGCATCCTCCAGCACTTCGGCGCCGTGGGGGATGTTGCCGGGCACACACCAGGTGTCTCCGGGCGATACATCAAAGGTGTCGTCTCCGATGCTCATTTTCAGCCGGCCGCTCACCAGGTATCCGGTCTGCTCATGGGGATGGGTGTGGACGGGCAGGGTGTGGCCCCCGGCCAGCCTGAACTGGGACAAGAGGGTGGTGTCCCCGTATACCAGGGTCTTGATCTGTATTCCCGGCATGGCCTGTTTGAATCCGGTATCCTGAGCTTTGCAAAACATGATGTCATTCCTTTTTATATGGGTTGGCGGCCGGTGTTTTCTTTTTTTGGCCAGGTACATAAGCATTTTATATGTGTTGCAATTGACAGAATGGTTATAGTAAACAGAAATACAAAAGGCAATGAAAACCACTGGGAGGTCATCATGTCGAAAAACAGGCCCGTCAAACTCAAACTGCAGCGCCAGCCGGTCTCCGAAGGTGCCGGCGTCCGTCTGAACCGGCTGTTCGGCCATGCCGAAGCCCCGGCCCTGGACCCGTTTCTGCTGCTGGATGATTTCCGGTCCGACACACCGGCGGATTATCTGAAAGGATTTCCCTGGCACCCCCACCGGGGCATCGAAACCATCACCTATGTGCTGAAAGGGGATGTGGCCCATGGGGACAGCCTGGGCAACCAGGGCACCATCTCATCCGGGGATATTCAGTGGATGACGGCCGGCAGCGGCATCATCCACCAGGAAATGCCCAAAGGGGATGACAACGGGTCCATGCACGGGTTCCAGCTGTGGGCCAATCTGCCTGCCAGTCAGAAGATGATCGCACCCAAATACAGGGATATCACGGCGGACCAGGTGCCCGAGGTAATCCTGGATGGAAAGATCCGGGTGAGACTCATTGCCGGCAGTATCGATGGCGTGAACGGCCCGGTGGATGACATTGTGATCGAGCCGGTATTTCTGGACTGTGATGTGCCGGCCGGGGCCGTCTTTACCCATGATGTGGACCCGGGCCACACGGTGTTGATCTATGTGATCGGCGGCAGCGGCACCACCGGCGGTACACCCGTTGAAAACGGGGACCTGATGCTGTTCGGCAAAGGCACGCGCGTTACCGTGTCAGCAACTGGCGCGGCGGTCCGGTTCCTGCTGCTGTCCGGCCGGCCCCTGAACGAACCGGTCGTGTGGAGAGGGCCGATTGTCATGAACAGGAAAGAGGAGCTGGAAACCGCTTTCCGGGAATACCGGGAAGGCTCGTTTATCAAAATGCATGGCCCCGAATAAGGGTTACACCACCCAGACAGAAAATTTTCTTCCGCCGTGGATGACCTTATGGCCGACCCGGCCCATGAAAAATGCCTCGACCTTTGAAAGACCGCGTCTTCCGACGACAATGGTACTGTAACCATCGTTCTCTGCTTCCTGGACAATGGCGCTCGATCGACTGATCGCCCCGGAAACGATTTTTTTTGATATGTTTTCCGCTTTGAATCCGGATGCCACCAGTCTGTCTTTCGCGTTTTGAAGCAGCTGCTGAATTTCCAGCTTAAAAGACTCGATGCACTTGTCAGGCAACTCAGGAGGAGACATGTTGGACATATCCCTTCCGCAATCGTCAAAATCGACACATCCCAGGTGCAAAATAACATGAATGAGACAGATTTCGTATCGGCTGCCGTGTCGGCCAAGCATTGAGGCCAAAAAATCCACCGCCTTTTTGGAAGATGCCGACGTATTAACGGCCAGTAATATTTTCTGGACCGGAGGCGCGGATCCCACAAAAAGGGTGGGGATAAATGAAATGGATTGCAGCAGCTTGAAGGCCACACTGCCGAGAACAATGCCTTGTAAAGCCATGGCGGTTCCACGACGGCTCATGATAACCGCATGGTACCCATTTTTTGCTTCCGCAATGATGTCTCTGGCGATTCCTGTTTCCATGGAATGACAGTTTATTTCAATCAGGTGATCTGGAAATCCGGCAATGATCAGATTTTTTTTCATCTGTTCCAGGCCGATAAGCATCCGATTTTTCACCCCGGTTTTCCATGTGTTCCATTTCCGGTCACAATCATCGTCAGGAATATGGTTGTCCACTGTCGGATATTTTTCCGGCATCCCTCGGAATACATGAAACAGGACAATTTTTAGATTTCCATCAACCGGCATGAATTCCTTTATATAGTTCACCGTCCGTTCGGATCGTTCAGAACCATCCACCAGAACCAGTATCTTTTTTTGAACCGTCATATTATTTTCCTCGGTTGGTGCCTCACTCTCCGGTTCCAGTCAAAAAACGAGAAGCTGAGGAGAGGCGTTTGGGTTGCGGGCTTTCCGCTTTAGTCGTTTCCCCCACCCAGGGCGGCATAGAGCCGTACCTGGTTTACAAGTTTTTGCAGCTCAAGGGAGTTGAGGGCCTGTTGCTGGGCATACAGTGAACGCTGGGCGTCCAGAACTCCCAGGTAACTGTCGATTCCTTTTGTGTAGCGTTTTTCCGCCAGAAAATAGGTTTTTTCGACCGCATCCGTCAGTACTTTCTGGGCGGAGATCTGTTGCCGGATCATACCCTGAACAGCCAGGGCATCCGTCACTTCCCGGAAGGCGGTCTGGATCGTTTGCTCATACTGGGTCAACGCCATTTTTCTTTGTGTCTCGCTGACACGGTAGGCGGCCCAGATGCGGGCATCAAACACCGGCAATGCCACTTGGGGAACGAAATTCCAGGTTCTCGTGCCGGAACTGAAAAGCCCGGACAGTTCATCACTGGCCGTCCCGATCCCCGTGGTCAGGGAAATGCGCGGGAAAAATGCGGCCCGGGCCGCACCAATATAGGCATATGCACTTTTCAACCGGTGTTCCGCCGCCATGATATCCGGCCGAAGCAGCAGGGCTTCCGAAGGGAGGTCGGGAAGAATATCCCGAAGCGGCAGAATACTTTTCAGGTCTTCGGGCAAAAGATCCTGAGGCACGGTAACGCCCGCCAAGAGGTTGATCTCGTTTTGAGTCAAAGCCACGGACTGCGTGAAACGGGCCACATCTCTCCGGGCGGTTTCCACCGGGATCTGAGCCCGGCGCAGGTCCAGTTCCGTGGCGATCCCCACATCATATTGCCGTTTGATTAACTCATATGCTTCTTTCTGGGTAGTCAGTGTGGACCGGGCCAGGTTCAGATTCTCCCGGTCGACGGCCAGGGTCAGGTACGCTCTGGCCACTTCGGATATCAGGCTGATTTTTATGCTCTGGCGGGCCGAATCCGTGGCCAGGAATTCTTCTAAAGCCTGATCTTCCAGATGGCGGATCCTGCCGAAAAAATCGATCTCCCAGGCAGCGATACCCAGACTCGCGGTATATTGCTCAACGGTGCGTACCTCACCAGGGCCGATCAGATCGGATGAGCGTTTTTCCTTGGCGGCCCCGCCCGTGGCATGGACCGCCGGAAACAGCTCGGCTCGCTGAATTCCGTAGAGATTCCGGGCCTTTTCCACATTCAGGGCGGCCAGGCGCAGGTCCCGGTTGTTTTCCAAGGCCAGACTGATGAGTTTCAAAAGCGGTTCGTTCTTGAAAAACGCCTGACGGGTAAGTTCATGAACAACGGAGGAATCCGGCTGTTCAACCACCTGCCGGTATGCTTCGCCTTCCGGCCATTTTTGGGAAATCGGGGCTGTTGGCTGAATGTATTTGGGTGTCATAGTGCAGCCGCCAACCATGACAGTCAATGCGGTAATCAAAACCAGTACGCGTTTATTCATGGGACGTTCCTCCGGATATCTGTTCCACGGCAGGGGTCGTGTTCGACCGTTTTCGATGCCTGCCCATGGCCTTGTAGATCAGTACATAAAACAGGGGCGCAAAAAAGATGACCAGCAACGTGGAGGTCACCACTCCGCCCAGTACGCCGGTGCCGATGGCCCGTTGAGCCCCGGAACCGGCCCCGCTGGAGATGGCCAGCGGCACGACACCGAAACCGAAAGCCAGGGACGTCATGATGATGGGCCGCAGCCTGAGTCTGGCCGCCTCCAGGGTGGCGGCGATCAGTTCCGCGCCTTCATCGATGCGGACCCGGGCAAACTGCACGATCAGAATCGCGTTCTTGGTGGTCAGCCCCAGGGTGATCAGCAGGCCGATCTGAAAATACACGTCATTGGACATCCCCCGCATGCTGGAGGCAATCACCCCGCCGATGGCGCCCAAAGGCAGGGTCAGCAGAATGGCGATGGGAATGGGCCAGCTTTCGTACAGGGCTGCCAGACACAAAAAGATCACAAAAATGGAGAACGCATAAAGAATAGGGGCCTGGGATCCGGCCATGCGCTCCTGATAGGACAGGGCGGTCCAGTCATATCCGATGCCGTCCGGCAGCTGGGCGATGATCTCTTCCATGGCTGCCATGGCCTCGCCCGAACTGCTTCCCGGTGCGGGTTCCCCCCAGATATTGATGGACGGAAACGCATTGTACCGTTCCAGTTTGGGGGACCCCATGGCCCAGCGGCCCGAGGCAAAAGAGGAAAACGGCACCATCTTTCCCTGAGTGTTGCGCACATACAGTTTTTCCAGATCTTCCGGCAGCATGCGGTACGGTGCATCCGCCTGGACAAAGACCTTTTTGATCCGCCCGGCCTGGATGAAATCATTGACATAGGCACTGCCGAAGGCCGCCGACAGGGTGCTGTGAATGGCGGTGACGGGAACCCCTGACGCCCCGGCCCGGTCCCAGTCCACATCCACGTAATATTCCGGAACATTTTCCATGCCGTTGGGCCGGACATTGGTCAGGCGCGGGTCCCGGGCCGCCATGCCCAGCAGCTGGTTCCGGGCCGCCATGAGTTTGTCATGGCCCAGGCCCCCCCGGTCCTGCAATTGAAGGTCAAACCCGGTGGCCACGCCCAGCTCGATGACCGGCGGTGGGGCGAAGGCAAACACCATGGCTTCCTTGAACCGGGAAAATGCGCCCATGGCCCGGCCCGCCACGGCATCGACCTTGAGATCGGGCCGTTCACGCAATGCCCAGTCTTTAAGCTGGACAAAGGCCAGGGCCATGTTCTGGCCATCTCCCCCGAAGCTGACCCCCGCCACCACCATGACCGATTCCACGGCGTCAGCTTCATTTTCCAGAAAATGATCTCTGACCTTGTCCATGACCGCTTCGGTCTGTTCCAGGGTGGAACCGGCCGGCAGCATGGCCTGCACCAGCAGGATGCCCTGGTCCTCGTCCGGCAGATAGGCCGTGGGCATACGCTGGAACAGATATCCCATGGCCGCCACAATCAGCACAAACGCCAGCAGATAGCGCAGTCTTTTTGCCAGGACCCGGCCCACCAGCCGGACATACAGATCCCGGAGCCGAAAAAAAAACCGGTCAAACCAGCGGAAAAACGGGCGCAGAACCCGGATGGCCCCGTCCGCGGGTTCATGTCCTTTGGGGATGGGTTTTAAAAACGTGGCACACAGCACCGGTGTCAGAATCAACGCCACCACCACGGAAAGCAGCATGGAGGAGATCACGGTCACGGAAAACTGGCGGTAGATCACACCCGTGGAACCGGGAAAAAAGATCATGGGACCGAACACGGCCGACAGCACCAGGCCGATACCGATGACCGCACTGGTGATCTGATCCATGGATTTGGCCGTGGCTTCCCTGGGGGACAGGCCTTCCTCGGTCATGATCCGTTCGACATTTTCCACCACCACAATGGCGTCATCCACCAGAAGACCGATGGCCAGCACCATGCCGAACATGGTGAGCATGTTGATGGAAAACCCGAACGCCCCCAGGATGCCGAAGGTGCCCAAAAGCACCACAGGCACGGCCACTGTGGGGATCAACGTGGCCCGGAAGGTTCCCATGAACAGGTACATGACCAGCACCACCAGCAGGATCGCTTCAAACAGGGTTTTGGCCACCCCTTTGATGGACACCTCGGTAAACGGGGTGGTGTCGTAGGGATAAATCACCTTCATGCCCGGAGGGAAATACTGGCTCATCTCTTCGAGTTTGGCCTTGACGGCTTTGGCGGTTGCCAGGGAGTTGGCCCCGGCCGCCTGGCGGATGGCCATGGCGGCGGAGGGCTTGCCGTTGTATTCCGCCACCACATCTTCCCGTTCCGTTCCCAGTTCCGTGCGGGCGATGTCTTTGATCCGGATCACGGAACCGTCCGGGTTGGTGCGGACGGGAATGGCGGCAAACTCTTCCGGGGTCTGGAGCAGGTGCTGAACCACAATGGCCGCGTTCATGCGCTGGCCTTCCACGGCGGGCGCCCCGCCCAGCTGGCCGGCGGACACTTCGACATTATAGGATTTCAGCGCGGCAATGACATCTTCCATGGTCAGGTTGTAATTGGTGAGCTGGTCCGGATTGACCCAGACCCGCATGGCATACTGGGACCCGAAATTTTCCACTTCCCCCACCCCCGGGACCCGGGACAGAATCTTTTCCAGGCTGGACTGGGCATAGTCCCGTAAATCCGTGCCGCTCATGCTGCCGTCTTCGGATATCAGCCCCACGATGATCAGCCAGTTCGCGGTGGATTTGCTGACCTTGACTCCTGAGCGCTGTACCACATCAGGCAGACTGGCCATGGCAAGCTGCAGTTTGTTCTGCACCTTGGACCAGGCCACATCCGGGTCCGTTCCCGGGGCAAAGGTCAGCTCCACCCGGGAGGTGCCGGAAGAAGAGCTGGTACCGGACAGATACAGCATGTCATCGAGTCCGGTCATCTTCTGTTCGATCACCTGGGTCACGGTGTTTTCCACGGTTTCCGCCGAAGCCCCGGGAAAAAAGGCGTCAATGGCAATGGCCGGGGGGGCGATCTGGGGATACTGGGACACGGGAAGGTTGTAGATGGCCAGAACGCCTGCGGTCATCATGACAATGGCGATCACCCAGGCAAATACCGGACGGTCGAGGAAAAATCTGGATAACATTACAATGCCCCTTTGTCATCTTCTTTGGGGGAAAACGTATCAGGCCCATCCCCGGGGCCTGACGGTTCAAACAAAGTGGCGGTCACGGCCATGCCCGGCCGCAGCATGAGCAGTCCTTCGACAATCAGTTTTTCACCGGGCGTGATGCCCGATGTTACCAGCCACTGATCCCCGATGGCCCGGTCAAGGACCAGACCGCGAAACGCGGCCCGGCTGTTTTCATCCACCACCAGCGCAAAGGGATTGCCCTTGGCATCCCTGGAAACCCCCTGCTGGGGGATCAGAACGGCGTGTTCGTCCACGCCTTCGGTGATCCGTGCCCGGACAAACATGCCCGGCAACAACCTTTTTTCCGGATTGGGTACCACGGCCCGGATAATGACGGATCCGGTGGTGGGGTCCACGGTCACATCTGAAAACTGCAGAGTCCCGTCGTGGGGATAGGCGGTGCCGTCTTCCATCAAAATTTTCACCTGGTTCAGATTTTCTTTTGCGGCATGGTCACGGCGGTCCTTCATCCGTAACAGTTCAATGGTGGACTGGGGCACATCCACGAAAATGGGGTCCAGCTGCTGAATGGTGGCAAGCGGTAAGGGCTGATACGCGGTCACAATGGCACCTTCCGTGACATTGGACCGGCCGATGCGGCCGGAAATGGGTGCGGTGATGCGGGTGTATGCCAGATTGATGCGGGCGGATTTCACCGTGGCTTTCCAGGCGGCAATGTCCGCTTCCACCTGGGTGAGTGCGGCTGTGGCATCATCGTAATTCTGACGGCTTACGGCATTGTCGGCCAGAAGTGCCTCATACCGCTGGGCCCGCAGCCGGGTGGCTGTCAGACTGGCTTCGGCCCGGGCAAGGGCGGCTTCGGCATTGTCCAGGGCCGCCTGAAACGGAGCCGGATCGATCTGGTACAATACCTGGCCGGCCGAGACATTGGCCCCTTCAGTGAACAGCCGTTTTAAAATCAGGCCGTTGACCTGGGGCCGGATTTCCGCCATGCGGAACGGGGAGGTCCGGCCCGGCAGTTCCGTGGTCAGGGTCACTTTTTGTGTGCCCACCGATACCACGGAAACGGCCCGGACTTCTTCGGATTGCGGCTGGGTTTCCTTTTCCGGATCGAGCCGGCTGGTAATTTTGTCACATCCTGTGAATGTCAATCCTGCGCCGAGGAACAGAATCAAAAACAGTGTCTGAATTTTTGAACAGTTTTGCATGCAGAAACGCCTTTCAGTCAAATTGTCAAAACCGTCATTTTCAATAACGGTTCAGTTGATAATGGTATGTGTTTACAAGAGAATTATTTTTTTACGCTGTCCCAGCATGATGCGGCAAGCACCTGTGCAAGGGTATCATCCATGCGGATCATTTCCAGAATATGATCCCGAAGGACCAGGCAATGGGCGCGAACGCCAGGTTGAAGAAAACGGTCGGGGGCAGCGTTTTGATCACCTGCTGTGCCAGGCCTCTTTCATACAGTTCCAGGAAAATATCCGGTTGCCCGGCTGTTTTGAAAATCCGGTTCCGGCGATGGGCTTCACCAAAAGGGGAGTAGTGAAACTGTTCGGAATACTTGAACTCCATGGGATTCTGGACAAAATAGGTGATCAGGCCTTTGGCAACATGGAAAAAACAGTCCCGGACCGGTTGATCATACGGGTAATCCCTGGATAAAAATGTCACCAGCCGTTCTTCGATGTCCTGATAGATCGCCTTGATCAGGATGTCCCGGTTCTCAAAATAGCGGTATATGGTGCCCACCCCGACGCCGGCTTTTTCGGCAATCATGGACATGGGTGCCCCGTGAAATCCCTGGGCCGCGATCAGGGCCATGGCTGCCTGGATAATGTCTTCCCGTTTTATGTGTCTGGTCATGGTAGGTCCCCTTTATATGAAACACCGTTA
>NPIG01000229.1_pt1 | contig 57895 bp, 54 predicted proteins | sample 8637441 | NCBI WGS metagenome assembly NPIG01 (sample SAMN07420675, study PRJNA396082) | bioreactor metagenome | isolation source: sample BR6 brine-fed electro-methanogenic bioreactor BR | place: Japan: Kochi | collected 2016-06-14
CGTCAGGGCATGGCCGTTATTGAGAATGGACAGCGTCTCCCAGCAGGTCTGTTACACATTTATTTAGGCTCTTACCCTCTGCAGCAGCCCTTGCTGCAATCTCTGCATGCAGTTCAGGCGGAACCCGCAAATTAAATGTACCAGAATATTCTTTGTTTGGATTAAGCCCTTCCTCTTTGCACATTTCAAGAAACACTTTGAGAGATATGCTGCCCTCTTTTTTGAGTTCTTCGATGGTGGTTGCATAAAAGTCAGCACCACCATTCAGCCCAATAAATTCTCCCCGAAATTTATCTAAAACCGGATCGTATTTAATGATGGCCTTATAGCCGTCTATATTCATAATATTCATCATGGCTTCACCCCATTTCTTTCCAACCATTTTCGAATACTTGAAACTGCTCCTTTGTCAGTGTCAGGTGACGGATGAGGTCTATGAAAGACTTGAATCTCACCAAACAGAACAACACCGATTCTTGAGCCTTCTCGCTCTTTAATTTTAGCACCTAAACCTTGAAATAGAGATTCAATATCAGACCATTTAATATTTCCACTGACAGGTCTTGAAAAAATATGTTCCAAGGTTTTTTGGTGTTTTCGCTTCATAGACATATGGTACCATTTATTAGTACCAAGTCAATAGGGTTTAATATGTTTTTAACGATTCCAAATAAGCGGTATCATCCGCTTCATTTGATTTGTTGGCTTTGGCAGAGTAAATTCATTTTCAGGGGGGAATCGTCGGAATTTCTTCGATATCAATTTTAAAATTATGGATAAAACCATAGTAGCCATCGTCCAACAAAATTGCCGAAAGGCTTGATATTGCTTTATCCAGCGGGATGGGTGTTAATTGGGCCTCATCAGACAGGTTCAATGCATCCGGTTACCATTCAATCCCTTCCATCATGCTTTCCAGCGCAGCCTGGACCCGCTCGTCGTTATCCTCCTTCATGCTTAGAAAAAGAGAGAAGCGATCCACCACGCCATTTTTACCAAACAGTACAGGGGAATAACTCCAGATTTCCAATCTGCCGGCATTGGGTTCGGCAACATCCAGAATCATTACATCACTGGTATTATAAATTTTTTTCCACTGGCCCCTTTCCAAGGCCAGCACCGGGTTTTCAGGTGCCGCCAAATTGGAATAATGCGCTAAAGCGGAAAGGCCTGCTCTCAATCCAAAAGACTGCCTGGGAAAGTCCTTCACCCATACTCTTTTTTTTACCGGACTGCGCAATCGTTCAAGAGCGGTTTCCCAAACCTGTTTTTTATCCCGATGAAAACGCAGAACCCGTTCACGACCTTCCATGGCGATTGTGCCTATACCTGCACCATTCAATATGGTTGTTCTTCATAAATTGCCATACGAGCGGTCGATCCATAAATTCCAATTTTTGAAATTTTATATTCATCGGCGAAAACCGCCATCAGCGGGACTGAAATCTGAACTGATCACAACAGTGATGCAGCACCTTCTTCAGGCCATGAACATCCCGGTAAGATGGATCCAGCCAGTCCTCCCAGGCTTCCGGCTTCAACACACAGGGCATCCGGTCATGAATATCCCTGATCTCTCCTGAGGCTTCCCTGGTGATAATGGCACAGCCGGAATACTTTTTCTGCCAGATATCCCATAACCCGGCAAACGCAAACGGCTCACCGGAAGGCAGCTGGATATGATATCTTATCTTGCTGTTGCCATTCTCCGGATCTGCTTTCCATTCATAGAATCCATCCGCGATGATCAGACACCGCCGTTTCAGAAAAGACTCCCTGAAGCCGGGCTTTTTGTCCAGGGTTTCCGCCCTGGCATTGATATGTCCGGTTCCTTTTTTTTCTTTTGCCCAGGATGGTATCAGGCCCCAGGTCAGAAGGCCCGGCCGGTTTCCGCTGGAACGACTTTTAGATTTCATTTCGGCCTTGCCACGTACTGCGATGCTTCGAGTATGCAGTTTTCGCCCAGTTGGCCCTGCAACGCAAACAGCTTCGGATCGGCACGGAACCGAAACAGGCGGTACAGGTAATACCGCGATGAATTTTCTTCAGAGAACCTGAGCTCGTTTGCGGTAACGAAGAATGGCGTGTTTTTGCCGTACTTGGTGGTTTTCGCTTCAATAAACCGATCCCTGCCGTTTTCTTCAAACGACCGAATATCAAAGCCTGCCGATGGGCCCACGGTAAAGGACACCTGTTCTATACGCTCCGCAAGTGAACTCTTACCGGCGTGGATTAGCCTGGCCCGCTCGAAATTCAGAACGAATTGTTCACCGGCATCGCCTAATGATTGGTTCCGGGCTTCTTGTTCCAGATAGTTCACTCCTACGGGGTTATAGACGGCCGGCGCATCCGAAACGGCATCAGGCCGACGGCCAACCTCGGATGGCGGGGCTTCCATCGCAGCCAGGAAATCGCTGACTGTCGGGATGGTTGGCACAGCCTCTGAATCCGCTTTGAACAAAGCATGGAATTCGGCATGGTTTTTCAGAAACTCTGAAACAGCCGCAGGCAATAACGCACGCTGATAATTCGACCGGGGCTTGTACCCATCGATATACGGAATGCCCATTTCGATAAGCACAGCACTAATGTTCTGATGCTTGAGTTCCACTGAGCCATCGGAACGGTTATTCAGCTGCTCCCTCAGGGCACGACGATGCGCTGTTTTGTTGTATTTCTGGCCAGTAAGCTCAGAACGAAGCATATCGAAGTAGTCAGCTACCGCTGCCTCGACTTCCGATTCTGAGCAGTTTTTAGCCATTGGCACCCCTGAAATTTAACGGCTGCCTTGACGGGCAGCCCTTAGGCCGTACTGTCCAAGGCTTTGTTCTGTGCCCTGCGCTTCAGTTCTTCCAAGTCATACGTCTCAACAGTTGTTCGCGTCTTGCCTGAATCAAAGGATATGCGTTTGGTGAGATTACGAGTTGACACCGAGAGTTCCGGTGTGGCGGCAACAAGCAGGAGATGGCATTCCGTAGATTGGCCCGGGAACTGAGCGGCGAGCGTAAGGAGCTGCATTGTCCACTGGTCCAGAGTATCTGGAGAAATCTCCTTGCGAACGTATTTCACCTCTACAAGATGCACGGAATCATCTGTCTTCAGGATTGCATCGACTTCGTATATTCGACTCACTCGAACGTACCGTCTTTCTGAGATGATCTTGTGGTTTGCTTCGATATTCTTTCTGAATTGATCGAGTGCCAGATTCTCAAGAGAGTCAGCCTGTGTATACAGTGCGCGTTTGGGGAAGCCGTCGCACCGAAGTCGTCCTTCCTTGGTCAAGATGTAGAGAATGGTCTTTGCATGCTGCCGAGTGATGCCAAGCTCATGAGCGACTACGGAAACATTGAGCGCACGACCGTTGGTCACCATTTCGATCACTTGATCCTTTCGTGCCTGATCTTCCACCTGCCGCATCTGAGTTGTGGCTGAGGGAATATCCTGCGGAACGGTTTCCGATGGAGGTTCGTCTCCTCCGTCGCGGTCATTCGGGTCCTGCTGGGTGACCTCGGGCCAGCTCATCCCAAAAGCACCGGTGATTTTGAGAACATCTCGCCATAACCAGAAACAGAAACCAACAAGAAGAAGAGAGAGAGAACGGAATAGCGTTGTGAGCTTGTCAATCTGAATGGTGAGCGACTCGGACGGGGTCTTCTGAATGATTAGAGTCTGTTTGTGTGGAGCGAAGAGGTAGATGAGCAGCGCTGCCAACAACAATACGAGTGTGATCTTGATCCGCGGGACAAAAAGCGTGACGCGTGGCCACTTTTTGTCCACGTACTCAATTAGTTTGTTCATGATCTTCTTCATCTATTCATAGAATAACATCAAAATCACCGGTTTATCCGGTGCATTTTATTGTTGGAATTCGGTATCATGTCCCTGGGACTCCCGGCTTCACAGCAAATCAGATAAATAATATGATATTAGAGACATAGTGAGTTGTTCGCCCCTGTTGGCTAACTTTTCGATCCATTCATTTTGCATGGGAGAAAAGTCTGTTGGATACCCCAAAACATCATCTTTTGATACAAGCGGATTAGGTTTTATAGGCAGGCTCAGATCCTGTTGACCCAGATACGGCATCGCAAATCCTTTGATCTTTCCGGTCATTTTTAACTGATGAAGCCTATGCATACTTGCGTTCTGTACCCGACGATGTGTAATTTCAAAAGATTTCGAGACTCTTGGATAAAAGGTCAGCGGGAGATCGCCGCCAGCATCTTCGCCATATCCCGCGTTACATACAATCATGTAGTCACAGGGATATGTATGCACGCTATAATCCGGATTCCTGCCTGGCTCCAGAACCTGAATGCCAAGATTGTCATAAACACCCCCATCAGTTAATAGAACGCGGGAAACCATCTGATCAGAATTCTTTTTGAATGTCCAAGTTCTATCAAATGCGGGGAGAAATATTGGATAGGCTGCGGAGGCAGAAACAGCAAAGGCAATGTCAATATTTTCGTTTTCAATCTCACCAAAACGCCAACCTCCAGAAGTATTATTACTAAATCTAAAGGCGGTTCCCGTTCTCAGTTCACATGCACCTACAACAATATCCATATTATTTCGGCGGCTTGCCCCCATTGTCATGCCTGGGAATAATTTTTTTTCGATTACCTTTTTAAATACATCCGTTCTGGAAAAGGATCTTTTGCATAACTTTTTATACAGTTTTGTAGCCAATAATGGCTTTAAAACCCTTGTTAGTGTTGAATAATATAGACATGGAACGAAATTTGTCGGTTTTATGAGTTCTTTCAGTATGCTTTGGGTAAAGCCATTTTTGAGAATAACGACAACATCTTTATCAAACTCTTCAAATGATATTTCGGGGGTATAAGCATAATATGCTCCAATAACCGAGCCACCTGAGATTGTAGACATTATATTTACTTTATCGAGAATCCCCAAATCATTGAGAGCCCTAAGGCATCCCAAATGAAAGGCCATCGCACGCGAACCACCTCCCGATAGTGCCAAACCTATCATACGACAAAATCCTCAAGGACGATTTGTGCCTCTGAAATTTGAATTTGTTCTATTTCAAATTCCTGCCCAATATTTTCGAAAATGTATATTCCAGCAGTGGGTTTGTCGGCATTGCGGCCAAATATAATCATTATGGATCGTTTTTTATTATGACCGAACTGTGCAACCAGTGTTGACATTCCAGCTAAATCTTTGAAGCTTTGCTTCGAAGCCATATTAGGATGAGTATGCCAATACCCTACAAAACCATTTGTCCCATGGCTTTGTTTAATCCTTTTGTTATGCTCAGCAAGAGTGCCTTCTACTCCGCAAAGAAAGTGCCCTGGATCATGAGAACTATCAGGAGGTGGTCCAGAAGCGTCAAATATCCAAATTACCCCGATAGTATCGTCCCAATGTCCCCAAAGAAGTCCTCCTGTTTCATGACTCTGGGATCTTGCACGATTATTATGCTTTACCCACGCACGTGCTTCAGTAAATACATTTTTACTAATTCGTATGCGATGTTTAATTGTTTTGACTTCAAGATTGTCCGACAATTCAATGGTTCTTAACGAGGTTGATGTGCCAGTGCTTTGCGTAGAAAAAGATATTCCTGCCGGCACATTGTTATTTGTCAAATTTCGTATGGATTGATTAAGACTGATTGAGACTAAGGATACTATATCGGCAGTCGAGCCAACAAATGTCGGATCAGAACACCCCGGCTCTGGTTGAAACAAACCTCTAGCAATTTTTTCTGTGTTATAGAACGACTCAACAATATCTTCATGTTCTCCCTCCATACAAAGCTTATTTTTTAGATTTACATACCCCCCCCAGATACTTTCTTTTGAGTCGTTCGGCAATGCAACGCCTATACAGCGCTCAGCCTTGCCATCGATAATTATTGAAACTAATGGAGGGGACTGAGAGATTAAGGGGCCCCAATCTCTTTCAAGTTTCATCTGAAAAATTGAAGAAGCTGTACAATCCAAGACAAAATCATAACTGATAAACCTATTCAAATCTTCAATTATGAATTTATGCGCCTCTGTTCCGAAACCCTCTATTGAGGCTGACAAAAAGATCTCTTTAAGACGCTGAGTAAGAGCAAGGGCTTTATTCTCCCCGATATCATCTAAGCGAAAATTTTGTCTAGATAATAATCCTGGTTTTACAATTGAATTGTCAACCAAGTGTATTAACCCAGGATTTGCACGAGAAATGATTTCGGCAGCCCAAGAACCCAACGCACCACAGCCTAAGATCAGTACTTTTTTTTCATTGAACCAAGAAACCATAGTCCCTGAATCTCTTCTAACAATAATTTCATCCCGATCTTCAAGTACTCTGCACCAACTTACTTTACTGAGTTCAATTATCTTTAATGTCGATTCATTTAATCTTTCTTTTATATCTGCCAATTCCTCGGAGTCTTCTTCTGACGGCCCCCCCAATCTCAAACCCTTGGCATTGTCAGGATCAATTGCCCAGACGGCAATGTGAAATTTTTTTGCGCCTTCAGGAGAGCGACGCATTGGCATGGCTAGCACTATGTAAGCTGGTTCTCCCTCCGTGGTTAGTTTTGCAGTTAATCTCAAGTTAATTAGCGCCCTTTGTTTATCTATGCCTTGATTATCTAGTTCATCAAATAACCCCTTTCCATATGATGGAAATTCTATAGGCAGGGAATCGGTAAGCACAATAACCAAAGCAGGTATAGTCCCTTCTGGCCAATCTCCTGAGAGATCATTCCAGGCGACAAGTTCCATGCGATTAGGATACTTTTTTAGTTCTGCTAAACCAAACCATGTTTCGCCAACTTGGAACGGTGTGTTGACGCGGATAATAAAAGGGAGTTGAGAAAAGTCAGTATTATGGTGAGGTGGTTCTAACGGTCCTTCATGAGGATCCATGTCATTCAGAGCAGCTTTTTTTAGCCAAAGAAATAGCCTATCAAAAAAACCATATAAACTATCGGTGGGATTCCATTCAACACTACTTTGATAGAGGCAAAGTCTGGTTCTCCAGATTACATGAGGGAAACGTGCAAATCGATTGTGAGCAACCCTAATAACTGGTTTGTCAAAGGGGAAATCCGGTGGCACTTTGAGGATAAAATCTTCCCTTTCGCGGAGGTCAAGGCCGTCTTCGGCTAGCTCTAATGCACCTAGCTGTAGACTAATTACGACAACTAGCCAGTCATTAATGACTTCAGGTTCAGCGAGTATCTCAAACTTTTCTTGGTCAGATAATTGAATTTTCTTTAATTCATTTAAAGCTCTCTGTTGCCCCGGGGTCATTATTTTTCACCAAACCCTACTTGTACAGAAGGAGGATGTTGACCACCCCGTGCTTTAGACACAGCAGCACCAAGTGCGGCTAGCCCTTTTCCAATCTCTCTGCTCTCACACAATTCAAAACCAATATCATCTACAGTAAATACAACAGGTAAAGGATTCTTTTTATCAGGAAACTCATGAGTGCAAATAAAATGACCTGGTTTTACTATTCTCTCGTACCGATTTCTTGCCTTTTTATGGGGAGGATTATCGCCGTCTTTATCGGTAAACTGAGAGTGGGAGCTTGAAATAATATGACCTTCACCATCCCTGTTATAGTCTTCAAAGTACTTCATAATATCGGCCCTGTACTTCTCTTCATCCTCACCATTATCCTTCCAATACATTATTGATTTAGAGCAGTGATGCGAACAGAGCATGACGTTCCAATACAAATATGGTCTATTTTCTTTGTTCCCTTCAGTCGTTTCAAATATCGCTTTAATGCTCTGGTACTCCCTGTCCCCAAAAAAGAAAATTTGGCCATATTTTTCCCCCTCCCAGAGCACCACATTTAGAGATAGACTTGTATTATTTTTATCCTTAGCCATGTCCTCTTTAAAAGGAGCATGGATGAAAGCCGCAAAATCATCAGGTAAGTAAACCCCATCGACGTATCTAACTTGCTCTCCTGGGCGGGATTTACAGGATTCGGGTAGATATTTGTACTGATCTTCATTAAGGATATCGTCATGACCTATAACCCGAAGACGATTCCCCGACTTGATATTGTCAGGATTTTTTATTATCTCCCGACGGCGCCTATGTGCTTCGTTGCGAAAAGCTTTAGCGTCATCACATAGAGTATCTTGATCTTTTTGGTGGCGATATATTTTAGGGGTGTGCCAGATCTCTCCAATGTGTACTTTCTTCAGAAGTTCTGTGAAACCTTGAATATGATCTTTGTCCGGATGGGTTAATGCAAATAAAGCCAGATATGGCCTTCCATTTTTTTTCGGAAGTGCTTTAACTAGACAATCGACAATTGGCCACTCAGTTTCTACATCATTTTCTGCTTTTTCGAGGTGCCTGAGATCAATTTGCATCACGACCTTGTTTGGTTGCAAAACTAAGGTGGTTGAGTCGCCCGTGCCAACTGGCCAAAATATTGCTGATTTTTTACTTGGCAAACTAAATTCATCACTCATGATCCCATTACCTCAATTTGAATGAATGTTTCGTGTATCCTAAGTATTACTCACCAAAGCCGTTAAGTTTTTTTCTTATCATTATTCATGCAGTTGGTGGCCAACGTTACGATAACTGGCCCGCGTGCTGTTTGCGGGTCCGTGTTTATTGGTTGGTTAAGTTTTATTTGTCTATATTCAACCCTTACGGTCAACTTCTATTTGGTCGTAATATTTAATATAATCAGAAATGAATTCTCTAAGAAAATATTGGTGCTCAAAATAAACAGATGCTTTTTCCATACATACTTTTCCCACTTCAAGCGAGTCCATACTTATATTTGCTATTGTTTTTAAATCTTTTGGAAGGTTTTCGGTAGGTATGCCAAAGAAGTTTTCTATTAAGTTATCCTGGTTATATTTGTCCTTTAAATAATCCTTAACTAGTACCTTTTCTTCCTCTTGTACCGCACAAACTAGAAGGACCGAACTATATTCATTGTACAATTCCCTTACCATTAAATAGGTAACATCTCCAAGGTACCTACCTTCATTACGAATGGATATTGGTTTTGTTGAAACATCAATTAGGCGGTCATTAAATTCCTTTTTTAAACTATTGATCCCAGCTTCAACATAATGAGGGCTGAAATTCATATTAACAGGAGCTTCTCCCATTTTTTCTTCCAATTTTTTTATCAGCGGATTAATAAAAATCGCAGCATAGACACCTGATTGCATTCTATCAAAAAGATCTGTTGTTCTTTCATAGTCATCAAGCGCTTTTGTGTATCTTATTAATCGATATTGTATCTCACTTTCTAAATTACTTTTAAAAACAGGATAGCCAGCTGAAAAAATTGCAGCAAGAGTAGCCAAAGTAGTTAGAATGGTAGAGAAAGCTCTTCCGGTAAAAGTATTTTGGTTAAATAACTTTTTAAATACTTCTTTGAATTTCATAGCGTATTTTTTACCCACTCAGACTTCCTTAAGAAAATTAACGATTAGATGAGGGGCGCCTTAAAAGCGCCAGCTTTTAAGCGTCCCCTCCATCGCCTTGTGTACGCCCGGCATGGGCGTGAACTTATGGGGTGAAAGTCCCCTATACGTGAATCCTGTTAATGCATACAGCATTATCAGAAGTATTAGCCGAAAACAAGGGCGGAACCGTGAGGAACCGTCTGAAGGAAGTTGGAGGGCAAAACTATGAGCCGACGAACAGAAACAGCATATAAGGCCCAGTCTCCGGGTAAGTCAGCACAACATGACAAAGCCCTGGATTCAGGAGATAGGGTAAATGCTGCGGTTGTGTAGTGAAAGTTCACGTTCTTATCCGGGGAGATCTGCTTTGCAGGCATTGAGCATTCTCTGCAATAACTCCCGGCCCGGACCATACCGGGAAACCAAGGTCCAGGCGTCACCGGCTGCTGCCGACGGTGATGAGTTACAAACAATGGGCAGCATATGCAAAAGAATCCTCATTGCGCCTTTCAGGGTAACCTGTCTGGTGACAGAGCAGAAGTCAGCAGACGTCATAGTAGCCAAATGCCGGGAGTAATGTCCCGGACAGGGTGAAGGACTGAACATTAAGAGAAAAGGAGGTGTTCATGAACTTTGTAGCTACAGTGAATCCGAACGGAGGAGTAGTATGCCAGCGCGTCATGAAAGAACCATTTTCAAATGATCATCTACTGGAACGTATCCTCTCAGCGGACAATGTCCGTCAGGCCTGGAAACAGGTTCGGGCCAACAAAGGGGCTACCGGGATCGACGGCGTAACCGTGGATGAATTCCCGGATGCCTTCCGTAAGTTATGGCCGAAGATACGTTCAGACCTATTTGAAGGGACATATGTTCCTTCTCCTGTTCTCAGAGTGGAAATACCAAAACCGGATGGCAGCAAGCGTCCGCTTGGTATTCCAATCGTACTGGATAGAGTTATCCAGCAGGCAATCGCCCAGGTCATGGGGCCAATATTTGATCCGTTGTTCTCCGAATCAAGTTGCGGCTTCAGGCCCGGTAGATCGGCCCATGATGGTGTCCGGCAGGTAAAGCAACTCATAGGGCAGGGCTTTAAAGTCGCTGTTGATACCGATCTATCGAAATTTTTCGATAAAGTGAATCATGATGTCCTTATGATCAGGGATACCCGCCGGATAAAAGATAAGCGTGTGTTAAAACTTATCGGTAAATATCTTCGGGCCGGTGTTATGGTCAACAACCGCCTTCAGGCAACGCCAACCGGCGTTCCCCAGGGCGGCCCGCTTTCACCTTTGCTCGCTAACATTCTCCTTGACGATCTTGACAAGGAACTGGAAAGACGCGGCCACCGTTTTGTCCGGTATGCAGATGATTTCATCATTATGGTGAAAAGTCTGAGTGCCGGAAACCGGGTAATGGCCAGTACCAAACGGTTTCTGGAACATAAGCTTCGTCTCCAGGTCAATGAAAAGAAGAGCAAAGTAGTACCGGTGAACGAATGTGGCTTCCTATGTTTTGTTTTTGTAAACGGCAAAATCAGATGGAGTGAAAAATCCTTTCTGGAATTCAAGCGGCAATTACGCCTGTTTACCGGAAGGAGCTGGTTTGTCTCCATGGAGTACCGATACAAGAAGTTAGCCGAATATATCCGGGGTTGGATGAACTATTACGGAATATCGGAATACTACCGACCTATCCCGGAAATAGATGAATGGCTCCGTCGCCGGATACGGATGTGCTACTGGAAACAGTGGTGCTACACCCGTACAAAAGTTCGTAATCTTCTTAAACTTGGAACTTTCAAAAGACAGGCTATCTATACAGCACTCAGCCGCAAAGGGCCATGGCATCTTTCCAGGACCATGGCAACACAAGCTGGAATGACCAACAAATGGCTGTCAGAACAAGGGTTAATATCTGTCAAAGATCAGTGGGTGAAAATTCATTACCCGGCCACGGCCCGGTAACCTTAATGAACCGCCCTGTGCGGACCCGCTTGCAGGGTGGTGTGGGGGCTGGTGGATTAAAACCCCCGGCTACCCGATTCGGCTGCTTTTTTGATATTCTTCAGCAACATATCTAAGTGTAAGGTATATCGTAACATTTTAAATTTTCGATCCAATAAGATTTATCAATTCTCTTTTACATAAAGAAGAAATACGTAAGTTATTTATATCGATCCTACATAAGACATCAAAGCATTCCTCAGGTGAGGATTCTTCAGGAAGATGAACAGCGCTTTTTAATAAAAGTGATGTCGTTCTCGATATTCCAAGGCTCATAAGGCTTAAAGCCACTGTGCTTGAGGCACCACATTCAAGAAATAGATGAAGTGGGCGAATTGTTTCTATCAAATCAGTTCTTTCTATGTTATTTAAGATTACAACTAATACATCTTGATAAGCACGTGTGTGTTTTACATAGCGATATCGGATCCTATTCTCGAGTGCATCAAGTATATTATAGATTACGTCACGTGCAGGTTCGTTTTTTCTCCTGATTTGGTTTTCTATTATCGCTCTCAATGGTTGGTCATGCACCCACTGTGCCGCTAACCATGCATCGAATTTAAAACTTTCATTATCTACTAAAGCCAAATTTAGCTCCACAGCTCTGAATATATTTTTCATTCGAATATTGAAGCCGGTTTCATGTGGTAGCAATGGGATCCAGTCTTCAATATCCGGTTGGGCTGAAAGGTAATCGTGGAGTTTTTGTAAGCTATCAGGATGTATTGTAGGGTTTCTCTTAAAAACCCAATTAGGCATGTCAACTCTAATTAATGACAGCTTTTCTTTCGTTTCCATTAATTTTTCACGATTATCGTCGTTAGCGTATCTCGAAGTATCCAAATCTATGTCGTTTTGTACGAAATCAGCAAATAGTTTTCCCAATGCCCCGATTGCCAGATCGCTTTCTTTTTCGGACAATATTTCGCCATCAAGTGCCCGTTGTACCAAGGACCCACCATCTGATAATACCATTTCGAAGGCAGATGAAACATCTTGAAGAATCTCTCCTTGGAAACATGGTTCGCTGCTCCCCTCAGGCAAATCCCATTCATCACCACGAATACACCAAATATTTCCATGGAATTCTTCAAGCAATCGCCCAGCACGACCAGCTAAGTTAAGAAAGTCTGCCCTCTGCATCGGAACCCCCATACCTTTACGAGGATTCTCAATAATTATATTTTTCGCTGGTAAGTTGACTCCTTGAAGGAGCGTTGATGTGCAGCATATAAATCGCAGTTTTCCAGATATAAAAAGCTCTTCGACACGCGCTCTAACAATACCGGGCATAAAGCCATAATGATATGCAACTCCACAAGGCAAATGATTAATTAAAGGATAGTCTGGATGAATATGTTCTCGCAAAAATTCTATAAATTCTGAAACTTCTTGATCGTGCTGAATGTCGAGGCTGTTCTCCTTAATCAAGGCATCTGCGAGCTTTTCGGTATTTTTGGGGAAATTGGCATATAAGATTGTGCAATCATTTTCTATAGTAATAGCCCTTGCGAGCGCTGCTTGTTGATCAAACTTAGCTCCACGTAGCCGAAATTTTAAATCCCATAATCCGAGATCGGCTCTTGTTGAATTCATTAATAGCTCAAATCTAGCTTGTGTCGGTTTTCTCGTAACCTCCGACAATAAAATGAGATTTTGAGAAACAGGCGAATGAATTTCCGTAAAGTATGCACCTGAATCGAATGTCTCAAAGAGCGTAAGTAAATATTCTGGGTTTTTAATTAAAGGACTGGAAAAAATTATTTCAGCCATTGGAAAACGATAATGGACTTCTTCTATTGCGGATTGCAGAAGAATCCCGCGGGAACCATCTTTTACACCCTGCGCTTCGTCTATTATCAAAGTGGTAATCCATTGTTGCCCTTGATCGCTGAATAATAAGCTTAGTAGGCGCTCTTGGGTTAACACATATACTATACCGCTTTCTGCCTCGGACTTTTCGATTGGCAGCGGAACACAGCGAACCGGCACATTGCTCAACCCTGCTTCTTTGAGGTCCTTTGATATTTTAACAGCTACTTGGCGAATCAATGCTCTTGTGGGAACCACGAAAACGATACTTGACCATGCGTGCTCTTTCAATCTGCGAACCGTATCTATGCATAAAACGAAAGATTTTCCTGCTGAGGTTGGTGCTGAAATGCTTAGGGAAAGTCCTGTTGAAAGACCATCAAAGAGTCTTTTCTGGAAGTTTGTTAGCAAAAATGGCTTATTTGGAACAACTTCTATTGTATTTTCGCACTCTCGAACAACAGTCTCGAAACCCAAATAGATTGAGGAAGCGGTTACATCATTCTCAACACATTCGAAACGCTTGTTGAGAAGCTTGCGCCCAGGAAAATTTCCAAGCCGCGTGAGGACAATAGCGGCGGCCTTAAGTAATGGGTCATTGCAATCTTGGATAATCTCTGCAGTTCGCGTCGCGATCTCATAAGCTTTCGCTTGATCAACAGGATCTTCCTTAAGTGCCAACCAAGATGCAATTGACATCAATCGATTATAATCTGAATGAGACAATGGGTCTATGTCTGAGATAGGGTCACCCGGAAGTTGGCGTCGAACATGAAGAACTGTGAGCCGTTTGTACAGGCTTGCCAAATCAGGATTCAATTCTGTAGGCATTTTAACCCCTTTTACAACGCCTGATTAAATTCATCCCTAAATTCTTGAACGCTCTTGAAGGGAAGAAAAAATATTTCGAAATAAAATTGACGAAATTTAAATGTCTCAAATCGACTTTTTAAAAGACTGATCAGGCGAGGAATATCCTTACTATAAATTTCGGAAAAATTTTTCAAAAAAGAGCTTCTATCATTATTTCGCAAATTTTTATATTGATTCCAATCGTAACCAATAAGACAAGCATGATTAAATCTGCAATCATCAATAGGGTCTTGACGGTCAACATAACGCAATACAAAATCTTTGGTCTTGTCATCCGCCCATTTACAGTGACTTGTTACAATATTTAGTTCTCGGTCTGTCTGCCTATCTTCATGAAAGTTTGTGATACTATTGAATGCATTATCAAGGGCATTTGATATATTCGAATATAATTTCGCTTCACCAAAATAGATATCCATACATTTATCTGAATCGTTCCAACGCATATGGATGCCGTCCGATCCATGTATCTCCATAGCAGTGTTCGTTTTAAGGTCCATTTTTGCCACGAGTTGAGGTGCCTCTAAAACTGCCTCAAGTAAAAAATAGAGTAAAAGTTCTCCCGCCTCTCCGCTCGTAGCATGCAACCTCATAAGCTTCCTTGCCTCCCTGTAGAGCCTATTACGGTCAGCTTCTGTCATTGCCCGTTGCCTACGCGGCACCGAAAAGCAGTATTGAGTGATATGATCTGCAAGGCACTCTGCAAGATCCTTGAATTTAGGTTCACCGTTTTTATCGAATTTTACATGCTTGAAGCGTACTACTGCATTTTCACCATCAAGTCGCAAAGGCATATCAATCCTTGACATGCATGCGTCATATTTTAGACGAGCGACTTCTAAATATTTGGAAAGATCTGTTAATTGGATAGGATCAGTAGCCACTAATAAAACTCCTTGACGATGAGGGGCAGTTCTGAATCATATTTGCCGAACGTTAAGTTAAGCGGCCACTACGAGGCCCAAAAAAAGATCATCAGGTTGATGCCCGTCTTCAACTTATTTGTTAAATTAACCCGATCCCCGATTCGATCTGGCACGATATTTTCCCTTGGTGTAAAGTAACTTTTCTCTCTCCATGTCCGCCCGAAGGGCTTAATTTAACAATTTAATGTGTGGTTCTGTGTATCAGCACAAAATAGTTGTTATTTGCCAATCATATTGAAGTCAAGTACAAATATTCTAGCCGGATAATAAATCGATATGTGTATTATTAGGATATGATATCATGATCAAAATACCAGAGGGGCTCCAGAAAAAATACAACCTGTTGTTGACAAGCAGCGATGTGCCGCCGGATCATTACAAACATTTTCGGAAGTGGTTCCGTTATTACCTGGATTTCTGTCAAAAATATCAACACCCATATGCCGATGATACCAGCCTGTTATTATTTCTGAAAAAACTAAAACAAAAGAACCAGCCGGCTGACCAGCGGGCACAGGCCAAAAAAGCGGTTCGGTTATATTACAGCGGCCTTAGCCGGGAAAATGATTCGCAGAGCGGGATTGTCCAAAATAGTGTTGCTGAAGCCGACCGGTCATTTGATATCGAACAGCCGACCAGTCCCTGGGCCAGTGCCATGGACTCTTTGAAAAATGAAATCAGCGTGCGCCATTATTCACAGAAAACCTGGAAAGCCTATTCATTGTGGGCACAGAAATTCCGGTATTATGTCAAAGAGAAACCGCCGGAAACGGTGAACACGGATGATGTCAAAGAATTCCTGACATTTCTGGCGGTCAAAAAAAAAGGTGTCTGCCTCTTCCCAGAACCAGGCGTTTAATGCGCTGCTGTTGTTTCCCGGCATGTTTTGAAAAAGGAGTTCGGAAAAATTGAAGGGGTGGTCCGGGCAAAGCGCAAGCCCTATATTCCGGTGGTGCTGTCCAGGCAGGAGATTGACCGGGTGATTGACAAGATGAAATACCCGTATGATTTGGTGGTAAAGTTACTTTACGGGTGCGGGCTGAGGTTGTCTGAATGCATGAAGCTGCGGGTGCATTGTTTTAATTATGATCATCAGTTGTTGACCGTGCATGACGGCAAAGGCAAAAAAGACCGGACTGTTCCGTTGCCAAGGGTGCTCATGGAAGACCTGAAGCGATAGATTGACCGGGTCATTGATCTGCATGAGCAGGATTTCAAAAAAGTCTGTGCCGGGATATTTATGCCGGACCGGCTGGAAAGGAAATACCCGAACGCGCCAAAGCAACTGATCTGGCAGTGGTTTTTCCGGCCAAAGAGCTGACCCATGTGCCGAAAACCGGGGAATACCGTCGGTATCACCTGCATGAAACCCATGTGCAGAAAGCGATCAGGCGGGCCGTCAAGACCTCGAAAATCCTGAAAAGAGCCTCTGCCCATACATTCCGCCACAGTTTTGCCAGCCATCTGCTGGCTGCCAACCAGGACATCCTGACCATCCAGGAGCTGCTGGGACACAGCAGTATCAGAACCACCATGATCTATACCCATACCATTGCATCCAAACCGGTGAAAGAGGCCAGAAGTCCGCTGGATTTATAGTTATCAATGCGTTGCTGCACGCATGAATGGCTGTCTGGCTTTGGGGGTTTTGGGGATTGATGACGTCATCCCGGGTGAAGTTAAACATGGTGAAGTTGGACATGGTGAATAATGGCATGAAAAAGAGTGATGGTAAGAAGAAACACACAGCTCCGCTCTGTCGGTTACAGGCGGTGCCGGCCGACCGTAAGAAAATACTGTTTTTCTGTATAGTAAAAGGGATTTGAAAATGCAACAGAAAATCCCCTGAAACGTAAGGTTTTTTTGCTTTTTTGGAGAGATGGTTTCCCGGGCGGATATCGTGTTTTTATGCAGGGCCTGCAGGGTGTTGAGGGAGTGAAGCATTAAAAATAATACGTGGCCTGGACATAGATTTTTTGGGCCGGGCCGATGGTTTTCCGGATGAAGGGATCGGTGATGCCGTTGAATTCGGAATTGTCCGGTCCAAAGGGCAGGTCGGCGCCGAAAAGGATGTCCAGGGACTGGGCCGCATTCCATTTGATGGTGGGCTGGAGCAGGGAGGAATGATCGTCCAGGTTGAGGATCGCGGCACAGGACAGATTGACCAGGGGGTGATATTCGTGCCGGAGATGCAGGCCCAGGTAACGGGTGCCCGTGTTATACAGATCGCCTCTGCGGATGCGGCTTGTCAGTGAGGGTTTCTGCAGGGCCTGGAAAAGGTCTTCTTCCCCGATGCCGGAATAAAAGAACTCGATGAATCCATACCAGTTTTTCCGGTCCCATACCCAGGAATAATCCAGGTTGACAACGGCGGAGGCATATCCGGATTCAGACGGGCTGTCTGTGTGGGTCCACAACAGGTCGGACCGCCAGGCGGCCGAGCCCAGAAAACCGGACAGGGACAGGCCCGTGACATGGTCATTGTAATGGGCGGCGTAAAACAGGCCGGCTTCTTTGTCATCCCAGTAGGTTTTGAGTTTCACGGCCAGGGAGGAGTCATCCATGTCAAGATTTCCGGCGGTGTTTCTCCGGGGGACATAGACCAGGGTGCAGTCCGTGATCCAGCCCTTTGAGAACTGGAACACGGCCATGTCCGTGCCGGTTTTGTAATCTCTGATCACATCGGACGGGGCAAACGGGTTCACCAGATCCATGGGATTGAAAATCAGACCGCTGCCCAGGGACACGGCCTGCCGGCCCAGCGTCAGGGAGGACAGATCGCTGCGGTATTTGAGAAACAGCCGGTCCAGGCGGTGTAGAAAAGTCCGGCCGGAGTCTGAACGGTAATCAGAGGACAGGTCAAACAGCTTTATGTCATCGGAATCATCAGACACGCTGAAAAAAGGGTGATACGCCGGGGGCAGGGCCTGCCGCAGTTTGCCCGTATCACCGGCAGATCCCTGGGTCTCGTAATGGGCGGAAAATTCGAGCTGGTCCGTCAGATAGAGGTTTGATGTGATTCTCAGGTCGAGTGCCGTGTCATAATAGGGATCTGACGGGCCGTACAGGGTTGCGATGTGATCAGACCCGTAAAAGGAGGCACTGGAAAAAACCCGCACCTGGCCGCCGAAATCAGCATCAAAGGCAGACGACGGGGTTGACAGCACCAGGCAGATCAGCAGGGTCAGCCAGGGCCGCATCACACGATTTTCCCGTCTTTGATGGTGATGATGCGTCTGGCATATTCCATGACCATGTGATCGTGGGTGGAAAAAATAAACGTGACCTGGTGCTGCCGGTTCATGTCAAGCATCATTTTCAAAAGGTTTTCACCGGTTTCTGAATCCAGGTTGGCTGTGGGTTCATCCGCCAGGACCATGGCGGGGTTGGACACCACGGCCCTGGCCACGGCCACGCGTTGCTGCTGGCCCCCGGACAGTTCAGACGGCCTGCGGTGCATCTGGTCGGCCAGCCCGACCTCGGTCAGGATATGCGTGACTCTGTCGTGCCGCTCCTGTTTGGGAACGCCCTGGAGCCGCAGGATGTATTCCACGTTTTCCGCCGCCGTCAGCACGGGGATGAGGTTGTAGGACTGGAACACAAACCCGATGGTGTGCAGCCGCAGCTCAGCCAGCCGGCTGCCGGAAAGGGCTGTGAAATCGTTTCCATCCACGATCACCTGTCCGGAATCCGGATCATCCAGCCCGCCCATGAGATTGAGCAGGGTGGTTTTTCCGGATCCGGAAGGGCCGGAGATGGCGATAAATTCCCCTTTTTCAATCTCCACGGACACATGGTCGAGGGCTGTGACCACAATGTCTCCCTGCCGATAGGTTTTGGTCAGGTTTTTAACCTGGATCATGCTCATGGCTGGTTGTTCCCACAAAGGTTTACTGCATTCTCATTGTCTCGACCGGAGAGAACCGGGCCGCTTTCACGGCCGGATACACCCCCACCACAATGCCGAGAACAAACACGGTCAGGTTGGCTAAGATGATGTCAGAGACATCCACCACGGGAAAGATCACCCGCTGGATGCCCCACATCTGGATGCCGCTGGAAAACGCGGACAGGTCAATGCCGGTTTGTGAAAACACGAATATGAAGACCAAAGCGGCCAGGTTGCCGGCAAAAAGCCCGATCATCAGCAGAAACACGGTTTCCACCACCACCATGTTGAAGATGCGCAACGGCTTCATGCCGATGGCCTTCAACAGCCCGAACTCTCTCATCCGTTCAAACACGGCCATGAGCACGGTATTCACGATGCCGAACCCCATGGCGATAAACACCACCAGGTACCAGATGAACAGAAACCGGGTGAACAGGGACAGGTACCCGTCAATGGCCGGCAACAGCGTCCGCCAGGTCAGTGCCGTCAACTCATCGTCCAGAAACGCATCGATCCGGTTTTTCAGGGGCGTCAGGTCGGTGTCGGCAATATGTTGATCCGGCAGGACAATCGAGATCTCCGTGACCTGACGGCCCAGTCCCAGAAATTGTGCCGCGCTTGTTTTTGACACAAACACATAGGTTTTTTCCACGGCTTCCATTTCAGCGCGGTAAAGCCCTGTGATGGTAAATGAGCGGGACACCACCTCGCCTTCGGCATTCTGGGCACTGACCACAAACCGCTTTCCCGTGGTCAGCCCCAGTTTGTCGGCCAGGGCCTGGCCCATCAGCGCGGAAGAGGGGTCCTCATCCGTCAACACCCGGCCCTGAACCGGGGCATCTCCGATAAACGAGACCCCTTTTTCATCTGAATGGCGGATCCCGGCCAGCTTGACCCCGGTGCTGTCCCTGGCTGTATTGACCACGGCATCCGTGACAATCCGGGCGGCGGTGCGCGTGTTGTCCGGAAGGATGGTGCTGATGCTTTCCAGGATCCGGTCCGGGTCCGTGATCCGGTTGAAGATGGACGGGTCTTCCCTGAAATGCCGGTGCTGGATCTTGATGTGCCCGGTCAGTTCATCAATGGCATTGTCCACCATGCCCGCCATCATGCCCCGGCTGAAGGCGGAAAAAAAGATCATGCTGGCGATGCCGATGAGAATGGCGGTCAGGATCACGGCGGTTCTTCGTTTGTTTCTCCAGATGTTGCGCCAGGAAACGGCAATGTCCATGACGGTCTCCTCTAAATTGAGTGGATCGCTTCCACGGGCCGCAGGGTTCTGATTCTCAATGCCGGGATCAGGGCGGTCAGAAAGGTGAAGACCAGGATCAGCAGCGGCCCTGAAACCAGAGACACAAGGGTCAGTTTCGGAAAAAGCCGGTCGGAAATGCCGTACTGGGACAGCATGTCCGAGGCCTCACCCAGCCCGATGCCGTGGTGGGAAAAAAACAGGGTGACGGCCGTGCCGGCACCGATGCCGATGATCAGCCCGATGAGGGTCATGAGCATGGATTCGGTGAGCACGAATTTCATCAGTCTCAACGGGGTGGTCCCGATGGCGATCAGCACGCCATATTCTTTTTTGCGCTCCAGAATCGACATCAGAAACGTGTTCAATATGCTGAAACAGACCACGATGATCAAAATGCCGTACATGATGAACCCGCTGATCAGATCCAGACGGATGGTCTGCTTGAGACCCGGCATCAGGGTGTCCCAGGTAAAGATCTTGAGCCGGTCCGTATCGATCCGGGAAGCAAGGGCCGTGCATGTCTTTTCAATGGGTTTCAATGAATCCAGAAGCACCACGATCCGGTGGGCCGTGTGATTCATGTAGAACATGTCGTTGAAACAGGCATAGGGCACCTGGATGACGTTCCGGTCGAATTCATCGACACCGGACTGGAAAATGCCTTTGATGGTGACAATGCCTGCGGCAATGGACCCGTCTCTGCCCTGGCCCAGGAGAGTCAGTTCATCACCGATGCCCAGTTTCAGTTGTTTTGCCAGCAGCAGCCCGATGACGGCGGCATCCGCATCGTCCGCCGCCAGGTATTCCCCGGTTTTCATGCTCTTTGAAAGCCGGGACACGGTTTGTTCCTGTGCCGGGTGGACCCCGGATATGAGCACCCCTTTGGTCCGGTTGTCGGAGGAGGCCAGGCAGAAGGATTCCGCCCGGGCGGCGGCGCCTTTGACGGACGGCAGCTGTTTGACTGTATCCAGGAGGTCACCCGGGGAGTCAATCACATTCCTGATTTTTTGATCGTCATGATACCCTGCGGGCATGATCTGGATATGGCCCGTGTCCAGGGTGACGGAAGCATTGATCATGTCATCATAGGACCCCAGCTGGAACGACAGCATAAAGACCAGGAGCGCCGTGGCAAACACAATGGCCAGGATGGTCAGGGCGGACCGCCGTTTGTTGCGCCAGATATTGCGCCAGGACAGTTTGAAGTCGTCCATGGGTCACTGCCTCAGGTTTTTCAGGCTGGTGATGGAAAACAGGCCGGGGTCCAGGGGCGTGTTGAACTCGAGTTCCTGGTAGGTGATCCGGGTATAGGTGTCGGTTTCCTCTTCTTTTTTCATGATCCAGGTTTTGGGAAACAGCCGGTCGTCCATTTTCCGGATGTCTTCGGTATACAGGGTTTTCACGGCTTTCTGGTCCTGGTCGAAAAACCGCTGCTCCAGCATGATGTAGTCGCTTCGGATGGTCAGCATCTGCATCCCCCAGACCACGGGGGCGCCGGGTTTTGGAATGGATCTGATCCGAAAGATTTTGAGATCGCCTTTTGTTTCTGTTTCCAGAAGCTCATGGGTGTAATCATGGAGGATGCTGTCTGTTTTGGACAGGTCGTTGTTTGAAAAATCAGATCCCATCCATCCCTGGCTCATCATGGAAGGCGGCAGTTTGATCACCCGGTTGATTTTGGGGTTGAACGTCCACATGTTGTTTCCCTTTTTCAGGGTGGCGTTTCCCTTGTCTTTGGGCGGGGAGATGGTATTGAACAGTCCGAGATCATCCCCCTTGGTCCAGCCCTTGATGACCATGGTCCGGGTGAAATCAGGCCGGTGGATCACCATTTCCATGGTGGCCGTGGACGTTGTTCCCCTCATGTAGTCAAAGGCGTCCCTGACGATCTGCCCGGCATCGTTGTCTGCCTGGGCCGATGCCGCCACACTCCAGATAAGCAGGACAAGGCAGATGGTTTTTTTCATGGATTCCTCCTGGTCTGTATTTCATGGTCCATGCTACAGGATGAACTCCCTCTGCGTCAAGCCCGGTCCGGCTTGCACTCCTGAAACAAATCAGATATAAGAGGATCAATTTTTTACATGCAGAGAACAACAGGAACGCCATGACACGGGACAAGGTATTTGCCGCCAGACGCAGACAGACCCAGCCGTTTTCCTTTAACCGGGAAGTGGCGGCCGTGTTTGATGATATGCTGGTGCGGTCCGTGCCGCTGTACCGGGAGAGCCTGCGAAGGCAGGTGGATCTGGTGACGCGGTTTTACCGGGCAGGGACCCGGATTTATGACCTGGGCTGTTCCCACGGCAACCTGGGGGTGAATCTTCAGGCAGCGTTCAAAGGCACGGATTTCACTCTGGTGGGGGTGGACACCTCAAAACCCATGCTGGAAAAATACCGGAAACGGCTTCGGACACCGGAACCGGGCCGGAGTGTTCATCTGGTGTGCGGGGCCATGGAAGACATCCGGATTGTGGACGCTTCCGTGGTGGTGATCAACCTGACGCTCCAGTTTCTGGATCCGGCGGCACGGGATGACCTGATCCACCGGATATTTGCCGGAATGACGCCTGGCGGGGTGCTGCTGCTCATGGAGAAAACCGTTCATCCGGACACGGTTTTCCAGGACCTGCAGCTGGATATCTACCGGCAGTTCAAGCGGGAAAACGGGTATTCCGACCTGGAGATCAGCCAGAAACGGGATGCGCTGGAAAAAGTGCTGATTCCCGATACCCTGGATACCCATTTCAAGCGCCTGCACCGGGCCGGGTTCACCCAGGTGGATGTGTGGCTCAAATGGTTCAACTTCAGCGCCCTGATGGCGGTGAAACAGTGAGACCGCTGTTAACCCCATACCAGCAGGCGGAGCTGGCCCTGTACATGGATCTGCTTGCCCCGCTCATTGAACGGAAACAGGCGTTTCTGGCCGACCCCAAAGGCAATTTCAAAAAATACCTGGCCGTGGTGGACCGGCTGCCGGATTTCGCACCGTCGGCCATCCGCCTGAACGCTCCGGCCGTGGGGACCGGCGCTGCCGCTGATCTGTCAGACGACGAGCGTCTCCGGCTGCAAACCCTTCTTCTACAGCTGAGTCCCTGGCGCAAAGGGCCGTTTGACCTGTTTGGGATCCATGTGGATGCGGAATGGCGGTCCGACCTGAAATGGGACCGGGTGGCCCCGTATCTGCCGGATCTGGCGGGCAGGCGGATCCTGGATATCGGGGCCAGCAACGGGTATTACATGTTCAGGGCCGCAGCCCGAAATCCCGCTCTGGTCCTGGGCCTGGAACCCCAGAGCGCGTTTTTCTGCCAGTATCTGGCCGTTCAGAAGTATGTGAACCAGAAGAACGTGGCCTGTCTGCCCGCCACGTATGAAGAGATGCCGAAACTGTTCGACTGCTTCGACCTGGTGTTCTGCATGGGGATTCTGTACCACCGGCGCTCTCCCGTCGACATGCTCAAAGAGATCCACGACTGCCTGAAACAAGGCGGCACCCTGGTGCTGGAAAATCTCGTGCTGGAAGGAAACCGCCACCTGTGCCTGTTTCCGGAAGACCGGTATGCCATGATGCGCAACGTGTATTTTATTCCGGACCTGTCCGTGATGACCTCGTGGCTGTCCCGGGCCGGGTTCAGGGAGATCCAATGCGTGGATGTCACCCCCACCACGTCAGCGGAACAGCGGAAAACCGACTGGATACAGACGGAATCCCTAAGCGATTTTCTGGATCCCCAGGATCCTGCGAAAACCGTGGAAGGATATCCGGCGCCCGTGCGGGCCGTGTTCATGGCCCGGGCCTGAGAAGGAGGGCAGGGCAGGACCTGACTTCAGACCCCTGTAATCACCGGTCTGTTGCTTTCAGGCCCTTCCACAAGAGGGCCAGTTGATTTTTAAACGCGGCGGAACAGCGGACCGGCGATTTATCAAAAGACATCAGAGGGATACCGTAAAACGTGCTGGCCAGGGACAGAAACGCGCTCTCGATATCCGTGGCTGCCGGCAGTTCCTTTTTTTCAACGGCCGCATTGAGATTATGCAGGAAAAACTGCCGGAAATTGCCTTCCGGGATGGATTCGATCCCGGGCAGTCCGGGAAACCGGATCAATCGTTCCACCTCGTGGATCTGGTCGGTTTCCCGGGAGCCCATGGCGGCGAATTTTTCCGGCTGCAGGGCCCGGACGGAGACGATCTCCATCCAGAGCCGGGGATGGGTTTCCACCTCCTGTCCCAGGGACGTGAACATCTGCTCGATGGCGTGGATGCCGGAAGATACGTCCGGGGAACAGGTGGCCGTCCACATCGCTTCCAGGTTCCACAACAGGCCGTAAAAAACCAGGACATCGGTTTTCTGGGGAAAATACTGAAAAAACGTGCCCCTGGAGATCTGCACATCCTCACAGATCTCTTCAATGGTGATGTCCGCCAGGGGCTTGCCGTCCAGCCGGTTGATCACGGCATCCAGGATGGCCAGCCGGGTCACGGCCTTTTTTCTGTCCCGCAAGGGAAACTGTCTCAGGTCAGTCATGCCTGTTCTATATCATTTTAAAAACGATTCTACCAGTGCCACCCAGTAGGCGGCCCCCACCGACAGGTTCCGGTCGTCAAACCGGTACGCCGGATGATGGACCATGGGGGTGTCGCCATTGCCGATCAGGCAGTAGCAGCCAGGGACCTGGGCACTGAAAAAAGCGAAATCCTCACTGCCCATGTAGGTGGTGCCGTCTGTGAACACCTTGTCCGGGCCGAACAGGTCGGACGCCACCTGTGCGGCAAACCGGGTCTGGGAGGGATCGTTTTCCAGGACCTCGCCGGGAGACCCGGGGTTGATTTTGACATCCACCCCAAAGCAGGCGGCCTGGGTTTGGATGATGGTTTTGACCCGGTCCAGCACCAGTTCCCGGGTGTCCTGGGTCAGGCTGCGGATGCTCAGCCGGAGCACGGCTGTCTGGGGGATGACATTGCCGGCGTCTCCGGCCTGGAACGCGCCCACCGTCACCACGGCGGATTCCAGCGGGGGCACGTTTCTGGCTACCACGGTCTGCAGCGCCATGACAATGGAGGCTCCGGCCACCACGGGATCGATGCTTTTTTCAGGCATGGACCCGTGACTGCCTTTGCCGGTCAGGGTCACCTCCCAGCTGTCCACGGCCGCCATCATGGGGCCTTCCCTGAAATGAAACGTGCCCTGGGGCAGCCCCGGCATGTTGTGAAGCCCGAACACGGCATCCATGGGAAATTTTTCCAGCAGGCCGTCCTCGATCATGGCAGGGGCCCCGCTGATGGCTTCTTCCGCCGGCTGAAAAATCAGGCGCACCGTGCCGTTGAAGCGCTGGGTCTGAGACAGGAACCGGGCCGCCCCCAGGAGCATGGCTGTGTGGCCGTCATGACCGCAGGCGTGCATTTTGCCGGGATGCCGGCTTTGGTAGTCGATGTCTGCTGTTTCCGTGACGGGCAGAGCATCCATATCAGCCCGCAGCCCGATGACGGATTCGCCGGACCCATGGGTCAAACTGGCGACAATGCCGGTTCTGCCGATGCCCGTGACCACATCATACCCCCAGGAGGTCAACAGGGATGCGACATATTCAGCGGTTTTGACTTCCTCGAATGCGGTTTCCGGATACTGATGAATATGGCGGCGCCATTCTTTCATCTGGTTCTGTCCTTTGGACACGTCAAACAGTGTGTTCATGGTAGCTCCTTTCGCAGGAATGTTCCCTGGGTGTCATTGGGTTTTCCGGGAGGACCGTCTGGCCAGGATCACGGCAAATGCAATGGCAAACACAGCGGCCACGCCCACCTGGCCGATATTCAGCAGTTTTCCCACAGCCGGCATGACCTTGGCGATGAATTGGATCAGCTGGATCACCACCAGACCGAGAATGATGGTTGAAATGATATGCCTGATTGTCATTTTGGAACCAAACGTGACGATCATGGCGCCGATGATGCCGGGAACCGCATAGGTGAACGCCCCCAGGACGGCCTCCGGCAGGAACCTGACCAGGGCCGTCCCGCCGATGACCACGACCAGGAGCACGGCCAGGTTGACCAGGTTGGATGCGACCAGGCCGAACACAGCCGCCATTTCCGCTTTTCTGCTGCCGGGTTCCGCGCTTAACGCGCTCTGGACGGCCCCGACCACGGGCATCCTCATGTTGCCGATATTGCCGGATAAAAACGACATGTACGTGCCGATGGGACCGAGCACCGGAAAATAAGAGATCGGTTCGATAAAATAGATGATACCGACAAATCCCAGAACAAAGAGCAGTCCTTCGATCAGGACGGTGGTGTTTACGGCATGACCGGCAATGAAAGTCAGGTAAAACGGGATGGAAAAACTGAAGAAAAACGCGACGGCAATGGACAGCCTGCCCCAGAAATGGATCTTGTGACGGAAGTCACGCTCGATGGTGTCAGATGGTTTCATTTTTCGTCTCCTTTAATCGATCAGGGTGCCGATGATCATCGAGACGATGACGGCAAACCCCATGGACCATTCCCGCAGCCAGTTCAACCGCTGGGTCGATGCCCCGAGCTTGTTGACCCCATACATGGTCACAGCGCCGGCAATCAAAGCGCCCAGCACACCGAAACTGGGGGCAGGCGCGTTGATTTTTTTCATGCATTCGCCATATCCCATGACGAAAAACACCATGAACGGGGCGATGGATCCTACCAGCCGGATCATGGCCGGATTAGACGCTTTCATCTTCTCCTGGGTGGCATCCAGACCCTTGGTCAGGAAAAAGGTGGTGATCAGCCAGCCGGACCCGCCGATGGCCATGACCCAGGAGGCCGTGGCCAGAAGGGAAAATGTGAAATCCGGGGTTCCCACAGTGCTGCCGGACCCGGCGGACGCGGCCAGGCTTTCGAACGCGGCCGAGCCGATGACCCCGATCCGGGACAGGGTGATGGGGCCGCCCACCAGCCCGATCAGCACCACGGCCACCGTGAACACGGCCACCGCAGGCCCCACGGTGCTGATGATCCCTACTTTCATGGATGTTCTGATTTCTTCGCGGGTGAGAACATGAGTTTGTCTGACATAATCGCCGGCCATTTTATAATAAAGCCAGGTCTGCCAGAGAACGATGGAAATGCTTGCCAAAGCGAGCATCCATAAAGCGGGGCTGTTCGCCAGCTGCATGACTGCTTCCATTTTCGCCTCCTTAATTTGGTATTTGAGGGAGTTTAAAAAACAGTAACAGAGCATTTTTTTGATGTCAAGTAAAAAATTAGACTAAAGTACAATTTTTTGAAATTGGCAACAACCGATTGACAACAACCGGGTCAGTTATGTATATAATCATATTTTGAATTTTATCCGGGACACGATCGCGTGAGGACCATGGGATCCCCCGAATTTGATTAACGATTGATGACGAGGATGTGGAAATGGATGACGAAGGTGGTAGTTGTCACTTATCGATATCTGTGATTTTCATAAAAGACCGACATTTTCATCATACCCCGCTGTCAATGACACGCGCAGACGCCATGGCGGACCGGTTCATCCCCGGTCGACACTGATCCTTAACTCCACGCCGTGACCTCTGGTCCGCCTGTCATGCCGGCGGACCGATTGAAAGGAGGCAGGGCGGTGAACGACTCCCTCAAACTACCGGATAACCTGTTTGTGCCCGGTCAGGGCGACACCCCTGAATATATCGACGACAAGGTGCTGGCACGCCTGTGTGAATCCGAACACCCGGCCGACCTGGCGGCCCAGCTGTCCGAACTGGACCTGGATCAGCTGGTCACGATTTTTTCGCACATGTCCCCGGAATGCTGCGCCGATGTGCTCACGCGCATGGATTACGAAGATCAGCGGGAGATCGCCAAAGAGCTGTCCAATGACGTCCTGGCCCTGGCCATCACACGGATGTCATCTGATGACCGGGTGGACCTCTTGCAATCCATGCCCGAAGAAAGCAGCGCAATTCTACTGCGCCTGCTGGCCACCACCGAGCGGGAAGATATCAGACGGCTGTCCTCATATGAAGAAGACACGGCCGGGGCGTTGATGACCAGTGAATACGCCACCCTGTCACCGGGGCTCACCGCCCTGCAGGCCATTGACAAGCTCCGGCTGGAAGCGCCCAACAAGGAAACCATTTATTACTCTTATGTGATCGATTCCCGGCGGCGGCTGCTGGGCCTGGTGTCCCTGCGGGAACTGATCCTGGCCCGGCCCACCACCAGAATTGAAAAAATCATGCGCCGTGATCCCATATTTGCCCGGGTCCATGATGACCAGGAAGAGGTGGCCCGGCAGATGGCCAAATACGATCTTCTGGCCATTCCGGTGGTCAACGGCAACGACTCACTTGTGGGAATCATTACCTTTGACGATGTGCATGACGTCATTGAAGAAGAAGCCACCGAAGACTTCCACCGCATGGGTTCCATCAGCTCAGGCTCCGGAGCGGACGACCTGGTGGATATCGGTCTGCGGGACGCCAGCCCCTGGCTGCTGATCCAGAAACGGCTGCCCTGGCTGCTGGCCCTGGTGTTCATGAATATCTTTTCAGGAGCAGGCATCGCGTATTACGAAGACACCATCCAGGCCACCGTGGCCCTGGTGTTTTTCCTGCCGCTTCTCATCGGCAGCGGCGGTAATGCCGGTGCCCAGTCCGCCACCCTGATGGTCCGGGCCCTGGCCATCGGGGATGTCATGATGAAGGACTGGTTCCGCCTGGTGGGAAAAGAAGTGGGCATCGCCCTGGCCATCGGGGCCTGCATGGCCGTGGCCGTGTCGTTTATCGGGATTTTCCGGGGCGGGATGGATGTGGCCGTGATCGTATCTCTGGCCATGGTGTGCGTGGTGCTGTTCGGCAGCCTTCTGGGCATGTCCCTGCCGTTTCTGCTCACCCGGTTCAAACTGGACCCGGCCACGGCGTCCGCGCCTCTGGTGACGTCTGTGGCGGACATCGGCGGGGTCATCATCTATTTCGGCATCGCCACCTGGTATCTGGGCCTGCACCACGCCGCGTCATAAACGGCTGTCAGGAAGAAGCTGTTCAGCCGGCCAGGTCCCTGCAGGCGGGAAGCGAATACAGGGAGGATGCCTGTTCCACGGCCGTAACCACGGCCCGCTCCATGGCCCGGGCCGCCATCAGTCCCACCACGCTCAGTTCAGCTTTTACTGTACCGCACGACATGGCGAAAATGGTGTCCCCGTCAAACATGGAGTGGGCCGGCCGCATGGTCCTGGCAAATCCGTTCTGGGCCATGGAGGCCAGTTTGGCGGCCTGGGCCTTGGTCAGGTCCGCATTGGTGACAATCACGCCTAAACTGGTGTTGCCGGCAAACAGGTTGGATCCGGCTGTGAGAGATGTCACCATCGCGGTTTCAGTATCTGCCATGGCGGTGCGGGACTCATTCAGGAGCCCGGCCTTTTTTTGTCCGGTTTCAGGATCGATCACATCACCCAGGCAGTTCACCGCCACCAAGGCCCCCACCTTGAGGTCGCCGGCCTGGTAGGCAAAACAGCCCAGTCCGCCTTTCATGGCCCGGTCCATGCCCAGGATCTTTCCCACGCTGGCCCCGGTGCCGGCCCCGGCATTGCCCAGGGCCGTTTCATCGGACCGGGCATTGACGCAGGCCTGATATCCCATGTCTTTGTCCGGCCGGATCCGGTGGTTTCCCACAAAGAGGTCGAACAGGGCCGCCCCGCACACAATGGGCACATGGGTCACCTGCACGTCGAACCCGATCTGTCTTTCCTCCAGAAACGCCATGACCCCGGCGGCCGCATCCAGGCCGAAGGCGCTGCCGCCGGTCAGGAGCACGGCATGGGCCTGCTGCACCAGGTTCACTGGGTTTAAAAGATCGGTCTCCCGGGTGCCGGGCGCTCCGCCTCTCACATCCACGCCCGTGACGGCCCCGGATTCGCACAGGATCACGGTGCATCCGGTTCCGGCGGTCAGGTTCTGTGCGTGTCCCACTTTGAAAGGGCCAATGTGTGAAAATTCGATGGGCGTCATGAATACACTCCTGTGTGTCGGGGGGTGATGATGATTCCGGCCCGGACGGGTGGCGTTCCTTTATACCGGACAGGTGACATCACTTCAGATGGGCGGCCCGGATCCGCTGCTGCAGTGCGGCCAGTTCAGGGCTGACCGACACCGGAAAGGGCGGATCTGCCGGATGAATGTCCGCAACCGCCTCCGGGAGCCGGGCCATCTGTTCATCCGCATACGTGCGGATGGTGTCCAGATTCCTGTTGCCGGCCGGCAGACGTTTTCCGTTGGCCATCACCGGTTCCATCAGAGGCGTGCCGGGCAGATTCTCATCCATGCATCCGATCACGTCCTTGACGAACCGGCCGTTCTGAAGGGTGCGGAACACCTGTTTGGGACCGGGCAGTACCGGTTTGCCGCTGGACAGTTTCAGCCGTCCTTCGCCTGCATATTCGCACAGTTTGTAAACAATATCCACGCACGGCACATCCAGGGACACCCCCATGTGGGTGCCCACACCGAAGCCATCGATGGGCGCCCCGGCCTGGATCAACTCTGCGATTCGGTACTCATCCAGGTTGCCGCTGGCAAAAATTTCCACCTGTTTCAGATCCGCATCATCCAGGGTTTTTCGAACATCCCGGGACAGGGACAGCAGGTCCCCGGAATCCAGGCGCACACCTTTGACCTTGAAATCGCTTCCCAGGGTCTTTGCCAGTGCAATGACGTTTTGAATGCCGGCCAGGGTGTCATAGGTGTCCACCAGAAGCACGGTTTCCGGAAAGCTGTTGACAAAGGCCCTGAACGCTTCCGCTTCATCCTCGTGGGACTGGATATAGCTGTGGGCCATGGTGCCGGTCACGGGCAGGCCGTACTGTTTTCCGGCCAGCACATTGGAGGTGGCGGCCACGCCTGCGATATGAAACGCCCGGGCCGCCTTGAGGGCCGCATCCAGGCCGTGCATGCGCCGGGCACCGAAATCCACCACGGCCCGACGCCGGGCCGCGGTCACCACCCGACGTGCCTTGGAAGCCAGAAGCGTCTGCAAGTGGATCTGGTTCAGGACAAAGGTTTCGGCCACCTGGGCCTGGGGCAGGGGGGCCGTGATTTCCAGAAGGGGTTCATTGGCAAATACGGGCGTGCCTTCGGGCACGGCCCGGACACTGCCGGTGAAGCGGAAATCACCCAGCCATTCAAGAAAAGATTCGGAAAACTGTCCCAGGGACCGGAGATAGTCGATGCTGTCCCGGGTAAAGGCCAGGTGTTCCAGATAGTCCAGTACCGTGTCCAGGCCGCAGGCCACCAGATAGTTACGCTCCGGGGGCAGCTTCCTTACAAACAGGCTGAATACCGCCTCTTCTGTCATGTTTTCATGAAAATACGCCTGGAGCATGGTGAGTTCGTACAGGTCGGTGAACAGGGCCGGATTGTCGGGGTCAGACACGGAAGCCGAAGGAGTCGATTCTGAAGATGGCGTGTCAGGATTCATTTGATATTTATCTCACAAGCAAAAAAGGTTGAAGACACATGGTCTTTTAGCACAGGCAGCGGCTGAAAACAACCGGATTGACCGGCGGCGGTACAAAGGGGCGGGTCACTCCGGTGAACCGGCATTCATCCGGTAATAAGCCAGTTTGTCGTACAGGGTCCGCCGGCCGATGCCCAGAAACAGGGCGGCTTTGGACCGGTTTCCTTCAGCCAGGCGCAACGCCCTTCGGATAGCGGTTTTTTCCGCCTCTTCCACGGTTTTTTTCAACAGCAGGGGTTCGGCTGCGGCATCGATCCCTTCTGCGAGGTCCGCGGACAGGATATGGGGGTCCATGCCGCCGGCACCCAGGCACTCTGAATCGATGACCGGGCCGTCCGACAAAAGCACCGCCCGTTCGATCACATTCTTCAACTCACGGATATTGCCTTTCCATGGCTGGTTCATGATGGTCTGGAGCACGGCCGGGCTGAGCTGGGTCACCTGTTTGTTGTGCCGCCGGTTGAACTCCCTGACAAACTGGGCCGTAAACTGCAGCAGATCCTCCCGTCTTTCCCGCAACGGCGGCAGGTACAAAGGGATCAGAGACAGGCGGTAGTACAGGTCCTCCCGGAACCGGCCGGCTTTGACCTCTTCTTTCAAATCCCGGTTGGTGGCGGAAATGTACCGGACATCAATCCGGATGACCTGGTTTCCTCCCACCGGGCGGATCTCTTTTTCCTGGATGGCCCGCAGCAGCTTGACCTGGGTCTGGAGAGGCAGTTCACCGATTTCATCCAGAAATACCGTGCCCCCGCACGCCTCTTCCAGAAGCCCTCTTTTGGCCCGGATGGCCCCGGTGAACGCGCCCTTGACATGCCCGAACAGCTCGCTTTCCAGCAGCCCGGGCATGATGGCACCGCAGTCGATGGTGACAAACGGGCCTTCCCCCCGTCGGCTCAGGGCATGGATATGCCGGGCGATCATGGTTTTGCCGGTGCCGGTCTCCCCCTGGATGAGTACCGGGGTGTCTGAATCCGCAATTTTTTCGATGATCCCCACAATCCTGTTCATGTGCCGGGTCTTGCCGATGATGAACAGATTGTTTTCCGTGGCGTCCTTTTCATTGAGCTTTGAGATGCGGCGGTTCATCCTGCCGAATTCCAGTGCCCTTTGTACGGTGATTTCCAGTTCCCGGCGCTGGAACGGCTTGGTGACATAATGAAACGCCCCCATTTTAATGGCTTCCACCGCACTTTCAATGGTGCCGGCACCGGTGATGATGATGAAAGGCAGGTCCCTGTCGATGGCCCGGGTTTTTTTCAGCAGTTCCATACCGCTCATCTTCTCCAGGACCAGGTCGGAAATCACAAGATCATACTCGGTTTCCGACAGCGCTGCCCAGGCGTCTTCTCCGCTGGTTACCGCTGTGACGGTGTGGCCTTTTCTCTGAAAAAACCGTTTCAGAAACAGCAGCATTTCCGGTTCGTCTTCAACGATCAATAATCGCATGGTCACTCTCTTTCATGGTTTTCCGGCAGGTTTGACGGCAGGGTTACGATCATGGCCGCACCGGTCAGGTTCTCACTGTCCCGGACCCGGATGGTCCCGCCGTGGCGGGCCGCGATCCGCTGGGCCACGAACAGTCCCAGTCCCACGCCCTGGGTTTTCCCCCGGGTGAAAAACGGTTCGAAAATCCGGGAACGAAGGGGTTCGGGGATCCCTTTTCCGCTGTCTTCGATCATGATACCGTGCCGGTCCGATGTCCCGCCGGTGAGCGAAACACCGCTCACCCGGAGGGTCCCTTCGCCGTTCATGCTTTCCACGGCGTTCAGCAGCAGGTTGATGAACATCTGCTGCAGCTGGCTTTCATCGCCCCGTACCCAGTGGGTTTCCAAAGCCAGATCATGGATCACACTGATTTTTTTCAACCGGGGTTTCAAAAAAGACAGGCACGCATCCAGGGTCCGGGTCAGGTCGAGTCTGGTTTTTTCCGCCGCATCCGAGGATGCCTGGTCCAGGATGGCCCGGGTGATGCTGCCGGCCCGGATGGCGTTGCGCCGGATGGCGTTCAGGCTTTCTTCCTTTTCGGAACCGTCAAGTTCACCGCTGATCAGGTCTTCGGTATGGGCCAGGATAATGCCGATGGGATTGTTCACCTCGTGGGCCACCCCCGCTGCCATCTTGCCGATGGTGGCCAGCCGTTCCGATGCGATCAGTTCCTGTTCCATGCGTTTGCGCTGGGTCAGGTCCCGGGCGAAACAGCAGGCCAGGTGATCCGGATCATTGCGGGACTTGAGGGTGGCCGCCACAAACTCCACAGTGATCTCTTCCCGGTCCCGGTCTTTGAGCCGGGTTTCCAGGGTGGCCATTTTGTCGGAAAACAGGCGTTCCAGAAACAGATCGAATTTATCGGCATCCTGTATCACTACCCTTTGTTTCAAGTCATGCCCGGTCAGATCCGGCACCGGGGTTTTCAGAACGGTTGCCGCACTGGTATTGGCCAGCCGGATCTTTCCGGACCGGTCGATCAGAAACACCATGTCCGGCGCCGACTCGATCAGCTGACGGTGCCGCTCTTCCGATATTTTCAGCTCCCGGGTGATCTGGGTCACCTTGCGTTTCAACGAGAGATGCCAAACAAAAAAGAAGATCACAAGCCCGGCCCCTATGGCCATAATCCCCACCAGCACCGGGGCGAATTTTTCCCACAAATATTCCCCATGGCTTTTTCCCAGCCATTTTTCCCGCACCTGGTCCAGCTGACCGGTTTTGATTGCCCGGCCCAGGGCCTGGTTCATTCCGGTCTGCAATACCTGGTTTTCCCTGGAAATCATCAGGGTGAAAGGGAACCGTCCCATCTGGATGCCGGCCTTGCGGATGTTCTGAAGCCCGTATTTTCCGATGAGATAGGTGGCCATTTCATCGGAATAATCGATGAACTCTCTGGCCTTGCCGGCATTGACCATCATCAGCGCTTCTTTCACCGACCGGGCCTGGATGACATCTTTACCGGGATCCGCTATTTCTGATGACATGTGGGGCTGGTCCCGTACAATCACGGTTCCGGCCGCCGGGGTCCGTCCCCGGCCGGCCGGATCATCCGGCTGATACACAAATACATGACGCTTCACGTAAATGACAATCTCCATGGTGTGGGTCTGCCGGCGCCGGGTCAGGTCCGGGGTTACCCCCACCACCAGGTCGATGTCCCCGTTGGTGAGGGCAAACAGCAGGTCTTCGGGACGTCCCACCAGATAATGGGGAACCGCCGCCAGATGGCTGCAAAGGATTTGCAGCACATCCACGCTGTATCCCCGAACCTCCTGTTCCCCTTCATCCTGGTAGGCAAAAGGCGGAAATCCCGTGGGGACCCCGATCTTCAGGAAAGTTTCACCAAAAACCGGTCCGGGCAGACACAGCAGCAGGCATACCACCAGGCAGACGGCCGGGATACCGGCCCGGTTCCGGCGGGCGATCCTGTCCGGTTTTCCGGACAGAAAGGGCAGGGGTATGCGGTGTGCCGCATTTATGGCGGATTTGTGCGGTACACCGCACATGCCGGCCCGCCGATTTTTGATCCCCATCCGTTCAACCCCCTTGTATAACAACTGAATCCTCTGGTTCAAAGTTCTGGCACAGAAGTTGATGTATCATAATTTTGTAAAACACACACCGTCCGATTTCTGAACGGGTTCTGAACCTGAATATCAGGGAGAAAGACAGGTGTCAAACAGATCCATCACCGGCAACATCAAAAATCAAGGAGGGAGAAACATGAACGGATTGTTGAAAAAAACTCTGTGTGTGCTGGCCGCAGCCATGCTGGTCCTGGGCGGGACCGGGGCCTGGGCCGATGAAACCCCGGAAAAGGTCACCGTGATTTACGGCGGGTCTTCCTGGCTGGGACATTATCCGGCCTGGGTGGGCATCGAGAAAGGCCTGTTCCAGAAGCACGGCCTGGGTGTGCTGTTCCAGAACTTCTACGCCTCGTCCGGCCGTATGGGCTCCCTGGTGGCCGGCGACCTGGATGTGGCCGCCACAGGCAGCATTTCCGCCATTGCATTGATGGCCGCCGGTTCCAAGGGATTCATGGCCTTCGGGACCCCGGATTCCTATGCCACGGTGGAAGGGATCATTGCCCGGGATGGCATCAAATCCATTGCAGATCTCAAGGGGAAACGCATTGCAGCCCCGTTTGCCTCCAGTGCCCATGTGCTGGTGCTGGATATTCTGGAACAGCACGGCCTGGATCCGGAAAAAGACCTGACCCTGCTCAACCTGAAGGTCAATGAGATGCCCGCAGCCATGGGCTCCGGCGAGATCGACGCCTGCGCGGCCTGGACCCCGCATTTCAACAAGCTGCTCAACATGCCCGGCAATCACCTGCTGGTGGATGACACAGAGTTCAGCCTGTACAAAAAATACAAACTCGGACCCGGACCGGACCTCCTGGTGGTGAGAACCGAGTTCGCCCAGAAATATCCCAACACCTGCAAGGCGTTTGTCAAAGGGTATTTCGAAGCCGTGGACATGCTCATCAACGAACCGGAAGAATGTGCCAAAGTGCTGATGAAGCTCACCAACCTGAGCATGGAAGACCAGATGACGGTTCTCAATGACATAGAATGGATTCCCGGGGACCAGCAGCGGGCCCTGATGGTGGATCCCGGCGATTTTGTCACGGGTATGCAGCAGCTGGCCGAGTTCCTGGTGAAGCACAAACAGATTGACAGCGCCCCGGCGGTCAAAGAATGGATCGTGGAATCCATGGTCCCCTGAACCTGCGTCACATGAAGACAAAGGGCCTGACTGCCGATTTTCAGCAGGCCCTTTCCCCAATTCTTAAAACTTAACACTTAAAACCTAACACTTAAAACTGTTCAACCCAACCCCCAACTACCCGGAGTCATCCCATGGAAATCAACACCCCGTCCAAATCCCTGGCCGTCAGCATCGCCTCCCTGGTGATCTTCATCACGGCATGGGAACTGGTCTGCCGGCTGGGATTCATCGAGCCCCTGTTTCTGCCGGCCCCGTCCCAGATCCTGTCCCGGGCCGTCAAAATGATCGAGAACGGCCAGCTGATCTCCCACACCCTGGCATCTACCCGCCGGGTCATGGTGGGGTTCATGGTCTCCAGCCTGGTGGCCATCCCTGTCGGAATCTTTCTGGGGTCTTCCCGGTTTTTCATGGCCGTGTTCGATCCGATCATCTCCCTGTTGCGGCCCCTGCCGTCCATGAGCTGGATCCCCCTGTCTCTGCTGTGGCTGGGAATCAGCGAAACCCAGAAATACTCCATCGTGTTCATGGGGTCGTTTGCCCCGTCCCTGCTGTACATTATCGAAGCCACCAAAAGCATCGATCCGCTCTTGATCCGGGCCGCCAGAAACCTGGGGGCCTCCAAGCTGGACGTGATGAGAGAGGTGATCCTGCCGGGATCCCTGCCCCAGATCATTGCCGGGCTCAAGGTGATGCTGGGCATTGCCTGGACCTGTATCATTTCCGCCGAGCTGGTGGCGGCCAGGGAAGGCCTGGGATTCATGATCATGAACGGCAAGGAGTATTTTCAGACCGATACCGTGCTGCTGGGCATGGTGATGATCAGTATCACCGTGATGGTGATCGATGTGGTGTTCCGAAAATTTGAAAGGAGGCTGCTGCCGTGGACCCGGTAACTTCAGATACCAAAATCGCCGTACAGAACGTCACCAAGATTTTTCAGAGCAGACAGGGGAAAAAACAGGCAGAGGATGTGGTGGCCCTCAAGGACCTTTCCATGGAAGTCAGGGATGGGGAGTTCCTGGTGATCGTGGGCGCTTCCGGCTGCGGCAAGACCACGCTGCTGAATTTGGTGGCCGGGTTTGACAGCCCCACGGACGGTCAGATCCTGCTGGACGGGAACCCGGTGACCGGCATCACCCCGGAATGTGGTATGATCTTTCAGCAGTACGCCCTGTTTCCCTGGAAAACCGTGCAGGAGAACGTGGAATTCGGCATGAAGATGAAACGGATGCCCCACAAGGAGCGCAAGGAGCGGGCCGACCGGTTCATCGATATCGTGGGACTCAAGGGATTTGAAAGAAGTTATCCCCATCATCTGTCCGGCGGCATGAAACAGCGGGTGTCCATTGCCCGGAGTCTTGCCAACGACCCCAAGGTCATGCTGCTGGACGAACCGTTCGCGGCCCTGGACGCCATGACCCGGCAGGTGCTCCAGGAACAGCTGGTGCGCATCTATGAAAAACACCGCAAAACCATTATTTTTATCACCCACTCCATTGACGAGGCCCTGCTTTTGTCCTCCCGGATCATGGTGATGACGGCCCGGCCCGGCCGGATCGCCCAGGAGATCGTCAATGACCTGCCGCACCCCCGGAACGCGGATGTGCAGCTGTCCAACCGGTACATGGAGCTCAAGCGCATGATCTGGGACAGTGTCCAGGCCGAAGTGATGAAAAGCATGGAAGTGGAAGCGGATTGACCGGCGTGCCGGTTAACCCCGGTACCCGGGGTTTGCTCTGCTGGCAGAAGACGCCGAGGGCAGGGCGTTAAAAAAAATACCGGATCCAGATCTCGGGCCGGAACCGGTCCGGTTTTTCCCCGAATTCGGTTCCGGCGGGACCCAGGGGAATGCCCACCCGGGTGTTGATCTCAAGATTGGTGACCGGGGTCCAGGTCAGGCCGGGCTGAAGATTGAAACTGTGGTCATGCAGGTTGACCACGGTGGCCATCCAGGCGGTGAGATACAGAATGTCGGCCGGCTCTTTCTGGGAGACCTTGATGTAGAAGTAATCCCTGCCCGGGTTGCGCAGCGTTGCCGTGGATCCCATGGAATCCGGTGCTGCCGGAGACGCCGTGGATGCCGGTACCCCCCACAGAAAATCCTGTCCGGCCCCGTTGTGATAATACTCGGCAATGACCGTGGTATCGGAGGTGGTCAGATACCGCAGCCCCACAAGGGCGGACACCTGGTCTTCTTTGGTTTGTCCGAATGTGCCGTCCGGCTGAAGGGTCTGGCCCGGTGCCTGTTTCTGAAACGCCAGCTCTCCGTGCACGGCAAAGTGGGGGGCCAGGTTTCTGGCGAAATCGATCCCAAAACTGTGGGGCTGGTCCGGCCCGTTGAACCAGATCAGGTCGATATCGGTGTCGTGCCATAGAAAATACAGCTTGACCGCTGCGTTCACATCCCCGGGTTCTCCCAGTTCGGTGTTGGCAAACCCATCGATCACCGGCAGGACCATGGCCGTGACCCCGATATTGTTCAAATCGCCGTCTGAAAAACTCTTGATGTAATCCAGACCCAGAAAGGTCCGGCCTTCCAGGTTCAACCCGGGATCATCCGGGTCTTTGGGGCGGTTGAGAAATCCGGCCGGGTTCCAGGCATAGCCCGTGCCCCAGAGCACCGGTTTTTTGCCCGCATCCAGGGTCAGGTTCGGGGCAGGGGAAACAGACACATATCCTTCATACATGGCATGGTCCCAATCGGTATCAAAAAAGGTACGGGTCCGGTCATGGTGGGTGAGGAGCACGGCCTGGAACGCGTTTGACCGCCAGGATGCGGACAGTTCGGCCAGGGCCTGGAAATCGTGGGTATTGGCGCCCGGGTCGGTTCCGGCATACAGGCGCCGATACCCGGCAGTTTTGTCATCCAGGCGGTGCCAGGTGTACCGGGCCGTGATCCGGCCTCCGAACGACCAGGGCACAGGATCGGCTTCAGGGATGGCAAAATCATATTCCGAGGCCCCGGCCGGATTGGAGACAAGGGGCCACATCGCCAGACAGATCATCAGGCAGATCACCAGGGAGATCATCTCCCATGGCGATGCCGGGCTGGAGGCTGAAAATCCGGTAGCCCGATCCTTCATGAACATCCCCGGTTTACCGCAGGTCCTTGACCCGGGACAGGTAGTTCAGGGTGAACACCTCGTCCGGCAGATCCCGTTTTTTCAGGTTGGCGGAGATCATGATGGATCTGTATCCCTGGTAGAGCGGGCTGTCAGTCTCCATGACCGCGGGGCGGACCACCCCGTCGCCGATATCCTTGATTTCCTTGAAGTGCAGCGTTTTGATGAGCATGCCCGTGGCGGCATAGCATTCGATCCGGGTGGGTACGAGTTCTTCCTTGAGTACCCACATCTTGAGCCGGTCATAGGCCACGCTCCCGGTCTTGGCCTTGAGCTCCAGCAGGTGCTGATCCTGATCCTCTGTCAGCTCGGCCACGTCATATTCCACATGATAGTCCAAACGCATGATGTCGGCGTTGTTGAACACCCCGCCCACCACGGACTGCATGCTGGTGATGCGGATGGGCTTGCCCACGTTGGGGATGTACAGCCACATGTTGTCGCCTAAGCGAAGCGTGGCCCGGCCCTCTTCACTGGCCGGAGAGACAAACAGCGTCACGATTTTGTCCATGTCTTTTTTCAGAAACCAGAGGACAAATTCCTTTTTTTTGCCGTCCGGCTCGATGTTGATGATTTTGCGGTACATTTCCAGGTCACCGGGCTGAAGGTTTTCGTCCACTTTTTTGAGGATTTCCTCCCCGGTCAAAATCTGTTCCGCCGATGCGGGACAGGGCACTGACAACAGACATATCACAGAGATCAGCAGTAAACCGGACAGGCCGGCAATGCTCAAAAGTCCGGGTTTGAGAGTGGTTGCGTGTTTCATGATTTTTTTCTTTCATGGTAAAAATGCATATTCGCCGGGGTACAGTCCGGACCCAAACCGGGCAGTAACCTGTGCGAATTGCTTGCAGGGTTTATGTTATACATGGCGCAGGGCATCCACCGGTTCCAGGGCTGCCGCCTTGGCTGCCGGCTGCAGGCTGGCGATGACCGAAACCAGCAGCACGATCAGACAGGCGGTGACCACCTCTCCGGGTGCCACGGACGGGGCCAGTTCAAACACCTGGCCGGCGCCGCCGAACGCCACTTCCACGCCGGTCAGGTTCAGAATCCACAAGGCTCCGGTTCCCAGAACGGCCCCGGCCACGGCACCGGCCAGACCCAGGCAGAACCCCTCGGCCACAAACAGGGCCATGATCCGGGAGGGCTGGGTGCCCATGGCCGCCAGGGTCCCGATTTCTTTAACCCGTTCATACACGCTCATGATCATCACGTTGAGTACGCTGATGAGCACTACGGCAATCAGGATGATCTTTATTCCCAGGGTCATGAGATCGATCATGCGCACCACGTTGTAAAACGGGGTGAGCTGCTGCCAGGTGTGCAATTCGAACACGGGCTGGCCTTTGGGCGTGGTCATGGGTGCCAGGGCCTGGCTGATCCGGCCGGCCACTTCTGCCAGGGCATCGAAATCCGTGACCCGCACCGCCACCTCGCTGATCTCGATCGTTTCCATGCGCAGCAGGGCCGCGGCATCGTCGATGTGCAGGTATCCATCCCTGCCGCCCGGTCCCATCAGGCTTTCCACCACACCGGCCACCTCAAAGGTCATGCCGTTCACGGAGCCGTCCCGGTTGTTGGCCACCAGCACCACGGTGTCCCCGGTGTCGACCCCCATGCCTTTGGCCAGAATTTCCGGCAGCAGCACCTGGCCCGGTGTCAGCAGTACTTTCGGATTTTTCGGGTCTCTGATCCGGGAGGGCAGCAGGGGAACGGCGGACAGCTCTTTTTCCGGATCGATCCCGTTAAGCCGCACATTGGTGGTCTGGGCAAAATTGCTGAGCATGGCCCCGAACTTGATGCGGGGGGAAAATCCTTCGATCCCCGGTGTGTCTGCCAGAATCCCGCTGAGTTTTTGGTAAGGTTTTTCCGGGATCATCCGGTCCAGGGGCAGGTTGTCGATACTGGCCATATAGCCTTTTTTGTGGACCTGCAGGTGGGAGAGCACGGAATCGGTGATCTGGCCCACAATGGCCCGTTTAAATGATCCGCTCAGCCCGGTGAACACGATGACCGCCAGCACCCCCACGGCAATGAGCAGGCCGGTGAGCAGGGTTCTGCGCTTGTAACGGAGCAGGTTTCTGATGGCCAGGGGCATCACCTTGATCATGATGCACCTCCGGTGGCGGCATCATCTTTCAACCGGCCGTCTTCCATATGAAAAAAAGCATCCGCCTGGTCCATGATCCGGGGATCATGGGTGGAAAAGACAAACGTGATACCGAACTCGTCCCGCATGCGCTTCATCAGGTCGATCACTTTCTGGGCCGTGGCCCCGTCCAGGTTGGCCGTGGGTTCGTCCGCCAGCACCAGAGCCGGATTGCCCACCAGGGCCCGGGCAATGGCCACCCGCTGTTTCTGGCCGCCGGACAGCTGGGCCGGGTATTTGCCGGCCTGGTCGGCCATGCCCACGGCAGCCAGCACTTTTTCCACGGCCGGCCCGCGCCGGGATTTGGGCAGGTCCTGGATCATGAGCAGGGGATATTCCACATTTTCATGCACCGTGAGTACGGGCAGCAGGTTGAAATCCTGGAACACGAACCCCAGGTGTTTTCCCCGGAACGCCGCACCCTGGCGCCGGTTCATGCTGCCGATGGCCTGGCCGGCCACGGTCACGATTCCTTGGCTGGGCTGGTCCAGACACCCGATCAGGTTCAATGCCGTGGTCTTGCCGCTGCCGGACGGCCCCACAAACGCGGTGAACATTCCCTTGGGGATCTTGAGACTCACATCCCCCAGGGCCGTGACCATGGTCTCACCGGTCCGGTAGGTTTTGGATACGTTATCAAAAGTGACAATGTCCATATCAAATCCTTGAGTTTGATTTCATGATGAAATAGTTGTCATGGCGGGTTTCTCCTTGATGAAAACAAAAATTCTGAAAAAGAATATACCGCTTATAAATGGCCGGATCAAGATGGAACATTGATGGCTGGGGCTATCCTGTTTTTTTCTGTTTGACAAGCGTCATTGCAAAGAGGAGACTGGTGCCGGACAAAACAACGACCATGACACCTTTACAGCAAGAAAAAAAGACATCTTTGCCGTCTGCCGGCGGTTTCACATCCCCGGTGGTGCCGGTGGTGTGTCTTTGTGTGGCAGAAGTGGCCGGCATGCTGGGGGTGTTTGCCTTTCCGGCCCTGCTGCCCCATTTCATGGAGATCTGGGATCTGTCTGGGAACCAGGCCGGGTGGATCAACGGCATCTATTTCATCGGATACACCGGGGCAGTGCCGGTGCTCACCAGCCTCACCGACCGGATGGACGCCCGGCGGATCTACCTGGCCGGATGCGTCATCGGCATCATCTCCAACCTGGGGTTTGCCTTTCTGGCTGAAGGGTTCTGGACGGCGCTTGTCTTCCGGGCCCTGTGCGGCATTTCCCTGGCCGGCACCTTCATCCCCGGGCTCAAGGCCCTCATGGACCGGGTGGCGCCAGGCTCACAGCCCCGGAGCATCGCCGTTTACACTGCCTGCTTCGGCCTGGGCATGAGTGCATCGTTTTTTGTCACCGGAAAACTGTTTCACGCATGGGGGTGGGAGACCGCGTTTGCGGCTGCGGCGGCCGGATCCGGTCTGGCTTTAGTGCTGGCGGCGGCAGTACTGAAACCGCTTGCCCCGCCGGCGTCTTCCGCCACAAGCAATCGCCACATCCTGGATTTCCGTCCGGTATGGCAGAACCGTAATGCCCGGGCTTATATTCTGGCCTACATGTGCCACACCTGGGAAATGTTTGCGGCCCGGGCCTGGCTGGTAGCGTTCATGGCGTTCAACCTGTCTGTGCATCCCGGATTCGAAGGCCGGTTGACCCCCACCACAGTCATGGCCGTGGCCGGCATCGCCGGCATGCTGGCCAGCATTGCCGGGGCCGAACTGGCGGTGCGGTTTCCTCGAAAAATCATGGTGATCCTGATCATGGGCGTGTCCGCCCTGATCTCCATGACCATCGGTTTCTGCGCCGGCCTGGATCCGGCCTGGATAATGGGGTTGTGTATTGTGTACACCATTTTTTTCCAGGGGGATTCCGCCGCCATTCACGCCGGGGTGATCACCTCGGCCCGTCCGGACCTGCGCGGGGCCACCATGGCCCTTCAGTCCCTGGGCGGATTCGGAGCAGCAGCCTTAGGTACCATTGCAGCCGGATGGGTCCTGGATCTTTCCGGCGGGGGTCACAGTGTTTTTTCCTGGGGCGTCACCTTTGTTTCCATGGGCGTGGCATCGGTCACAGGGGTCATTATGGTGGCACGGATCGCCGGTCGGTAGGCGGTTTTTTCGTTTGCCCCACCGGGCACCGCCCGTGACAACGGCGACTCTGGGTGTGTCCATAACTTTCCCCCCTTTTTTGAATAATCAGGATACTGTGTGTTTAAACAGGTCCGCTCAGATAAATGACGGCTCAGGTTAAATCAGACCAAGTTTTTGTTTCTTTTTTTCAATGTTCGCAAAAAAATCTCTGGAATCAATGATGAAGCGAGTGTGAGTACCCTCTGCTATCTTTTCAACTGAATCGTGGGCTTCCACATCATAGATCAGCTTTCTCCCTTCGATTGAACGTAATCGAGATTTTGCGATAACTGTTGTACCTATAGGTGACGGGGCCAGATGTTTCATGCTGTTAGCCACACCGACCGTCAGGTAGTTTTCAGGCAGAAATTCATGCACGAAAATACAAGCTGTTTCCATAACCCCGACAAGGTGAGGTGTCCCTAATACCGGCATGCCTTTGTAGCCTACAGCTTCAGCGCTATTTTCATTTGAAACAATAATACTTAATGTATTTTCCATCCCAACTTTTAATCCTGAAAGATCTATTCCGCTCATTGTTTTTTCTCGTGATTAATGGTGTAAGTAAATTTTGAAAAACTAATACTGACCATAGCAGGTTTTGAATACGATGGGTATCATAAAGACTTTCCATTCTATCAGGAAAGATGAATTTTTGGAGAGCTAATCTATGGCATGCTTATTGCTAAATCAGCTTTTGGGAAAAAAAGGAACCCATTATGGGCAATGACATTCAGCAACAGATATTCCAGGCCATGGCAAGCCCGGATTTCTATCCACACAGGGTTGCCCGGCTTCAAGAGCAGGAAACGCATATCTCAAAGGTCTTTTTAACCGGGGAAATCGTTTATAAAATTAAAAAAGCAGTGAACCTGGGGTTCCTGGATTTTTCCACTCTGAAAAAACGCAGACACTATTGTGTCCGTGAAATTCTTTTAAACCGCAGGCTGACCCATGACATCTACCTGGACGTCGTTGCCATCACCAGGGAAAACGGTACCTGTACCATTGGAGGAACTGGAGAAACCCTGGAATACGCGGTGAGGATGCGTCAGCTTCCTGAATCCAGGTCCTTGCACCAGCTGATCGAAACGGGTGGGATCGACCCATCGGACATGGCTGCCCTGGGCGCCAGGCTTGCCCGTTTCTATCTTACGACATCCCAGAGCAAATCACTTAGGGCCGGACAGGGATGGAAAAACCTTTGTGGTGCCTGCGAAGAGAATTTCAGACACACCCGGGACTTGAGCAGGACACTGACTGACAAAAATATCTGGGAAACAGTAAAAGGGGCAACCCTCTCTTTTTTAAAGCGCCGTAAGGGGGCTTTTTATCAACGGTTCAACGAGGGTAAAATTCGTGATTGCCACGGTGATCTGCGTACCGATCACATCTATTTTACAGACCAGGGCATCCAGATTATTGACTGTATTGAATTCAATGACCGTTTACGCCACATAGACGTTATCAGCGACCTGGCTTTCCTGTTGATGGACCTGGATTTCCTGGGAAAGCCGGGAATGGGTGACTGTCTTTTAGATGAATTTATCAAAGGGACACATGATACAAACGGATTAAACCTGCTGGCTTTTTATAAATGCTACCGGGCATTTGTTCGCTGTAAAGTCAACTGCATTTCACTAAGCAGCCGTGAACTTAAACACCCGGAAAGGGAAAAAATCCATATGGAAGCGATGAAGTATCTTCATCTTGCCTGCCATTATGCAATCCAGTTTTCCCGGCCCGTTGTCTGGGTGGTCTGCGGCATGCCTGCCACCGGTAAAAGCACCATTGCCAAAGCAGTTTCCAAGGCACTTGGCATCAAGGTGTTCCGATCCGATGTCGTGAGAAAGGGGCTTTTTGGCCTGAAGCCCCATCAGCGGGACACGGCCTCTGCCGGAAAAAAACTCTATAGCGCTTCAGCCAGCGCCCTGACCTATGACAGACTGCTGCTCCTGACCCAGCAGGAGATCGAAACCGGAACTTCCGTGATTATCGATGCGACCTACAGCAAAGAAAAGTATCGTCTGGATCTGATCCGCCTGGTAAAAGAAAAGGGAATCAGACCCATCTTTATTGAATGCTCGGCACAAGACCGGGTCATAAAAGAACGGCTGGTGCACAGAGGTTCCGGCCCATCGGTTTCAGATGCAAGGATCGGGGATTTTGAAACCCTTAAGGCCAGGTATGAACCGTTTATAGAATCCCGGGATTTCCTGCATATGTGTGTGGATACTGACGTTTCCCTGGACCCATTGATCCGGCGGATACTGGTTCGTGCGTTCCGGATCGATTCGGATGTAATGGCCGATACTGGTGAAAACAAGCTGGAAGGGTCTTCCCGCTTCAGATAGACGGCCGGCTGCTGCCGGCAAGCCAGGACCATTACACTGGCCCGGCAACCGCCCATTCGGCAAGCTGTAAAATTTCATCATCTGTAATCGAAAACCGTTCCCTGTCCTTAAAAGGAACCTTTACGTTTCTAACCTGGCTTTTCCCTATCGCCTGCTTAAACCAGACCGCCCAGAGCAACTGTGATGGCTTCTCCGCTGACGCCGCTGGATTCTTCAGAGGCCAGAAAGGCGATCACTTGAGCCACTTCTCCAGGAGTCGCCACCCGGCCCGGCGGGTAGAGGGCCGCTCGTTCCTTCCACACCTCATCCGGGGTGATGCCCCGTTTTTCTGCTTCGGCTCCGGCAGATTTTTCCGCCATGGATGTCCGCACCCATCCGGGCAGAACCGCATTGGACGTCACCCCATAGGGGCCGGCATCCCGGGAAATCGCCCGCATCAGTCCCAGGAGCCCGTGTTTGGAACTGGTATAGGCACTGCCGGCATATTCCGCTTTTTCGCCGGCCGTGGAACTGGTGAACACACACCGGCCATAACCCTGTTCAATCATGTCTCTGACAACCATTTGAGACAGATAATAAGGCCCGTCCAGGTTGATGCGCAGGGTTTCCCGCCACACTTCCGGTGCCTGTTCCCAGATCACCCGTTCATGGGCCGAACCTATCCCGTGATTGCACACCAGGATCGATACCGGTCCCAGGCGGTTGCGGGTTTCGCTTACCACCAGGGCGCACCCGTCAGAGGTGCCCAGATCCGCCGCTACATAATCCAGGCCCAGGGATCTCAACTCATTTTCATTGCGGGAAACCGCCATGATCCGTGCACCCCGGGATGCAAGCAGTTCCGCCGCAGCCCGTCCGATACCGCGTCCGGCACCGGTGATCAGTGCAACCCGTCCTTCTACTCCCGGCATATTGATCCTCCATTTTCATGCTCTGTGTTTGTTGTTTTTTCGTGGCACCCTTCTTCACAGTCCGTCATTTTTCGGATCTCCGGGTTTTTCAGTGGCCGCAGCATCGATATCAAAGATTTTTTTGCCCTGGACATAGTCTTTGGTGGCATATTGGGAAATGCGCTGAATCTTGGAAGACAGCTCCATCATCCGCAGGGTGTGTTTTTTTATGAGCTTTATCAAGTCCTGTTTCTGGGACGGGCCCAGGTTGGATGCCGCCAGCTTGTCAATGCCGATCAACACCACCTGCAGCGGGTTGTTCAGTTCGTGACTGACCGCACCGGCCATTTCAAGGATGGCCCGGAGTTTTTCCTTGTCCCGCTGTTCCTGGGCCGCCTGCTTCTGACGGGTGATGTCCATGAAATACCCTAAAGCGGCTCTGGTTCCCTCGTGTTTGACCGAGGTGACCGTTTCCATCACCCATTTTACCAGGCCTTTACGGTCCACGACCCGGAATTCATAGGGCGTGGTCCGGAGCCCGGCCAGCATCTGTCTGGCGCATTCCAGAACATGGTCCCGGTAATCCGGATGCACCAGATCCAGAGACCGCATGCCGGTCAGGTTCTCTTTGGTATATCCGGTGATCCGGCAGAATTCAGGATTCACGTAAACGAATCGGCCGTTCTGTACGATGTAACTGCCGATCAAAGCGCTGTTCCGGCTGTGTTCAAGCTCTGCTTCCGCCTGTTTTCGCTGGGTATTATCCCGGATGAATCCCTCGATGGCGATGGCCCGGTTTTGGCTGTCCCGGACCACGGACCACCGGTCATGCATCCACCGGGTGGTGCCGTCGGAACCGATGTACCGGTATTCCACCTCTCCCTCGGATCCGCCGGCGGCCAGGGTGTTTTTTCGGGCGGTTCTGAGGGCATCGATGTCTTCCGGGTGTATGTGCTGCGCGACACTGCCGGAGGTCAGCACCTGGCGGCCCTGTTCCCTTCCGCCGAAAAGGGCCAGAAACCGTTTGTTAAAAAAGGGAAAGGTCCCGGATTCGATATCGAACAGATAGATAGCATCCTGGGAATGATCGGCCAGCTGCTGAAAACTTTCTGACAATGTCCGGATAATGTCCGGATCACTGGCTTTGTTTCCGGTGCCGGCGGCACGCTCCAGTTCCCGGACCCTGGCTTCCAGTTCTTCGTATGTGGGTTTGCCGTTCATGGTCTCCTCCGGTTCAGGTCAGTCGCGTTCCATCATATGGGTTTGAAATGGAAAGTCAATACCGCAGATGATCCGTTTTGCCGGGCGGCATTGGATACGGTTCAGCATGGGAATTTCCATTGTTTTCCAAAGACCGGATCAATTCAACCAAATTTTTGTTGAGATATCTGGTAGTTGCATTGGAACCTCCGGGTCAGGGATTCAGCCGGGGCAGAAAGATATTGAAGGTGGCCCCCTGTCCGGGGTTGCTGCACACATCGATGCAGCCGTTGTTCTGTTTGACGATGCCATAGACGGAGGCAAGTCCAAGGCCCGTGCCTCTGCCCAGGCCTTTGGTGGTGAAGAACGGTTCGAACAGATTGTCCAGGGTTTCCTTGTCCATGCCGCAGCCGTTATCGTTTACCGCCAGCATCACATAATCACCGGGGACGGCATCGGGTTGCCGGCTGCAAAATCCTTCATCCACGGAGAATTTTTGGGTCTTGATGGTGATGGTGCCTGCACCGCCAATGGCATCCCGGGCGTTGGTACACAGGTTGGCAAGGATCTGGTGAATCTGGGACGGGTCCATTTTCACGGGCCAGAGAGAGGTTCCCGGCTTCCAGACCAGGTTGATCTCGTTTCCGATGAGCCGGCGCAGCAAATTGAGCCGGCTTTCCACGGTATCGTTCAGGTCCAGCTGTCTGGGGGAAATCATGTCTTTTTTTGCAAAGGTCAGCAGCTGTTTTGTGAGATCCGCTGAACGCTGGGCTGCCTTTTGAATTTCGTTCAGGGCTGGATACAGATCGTGATGCTCGTCTGTCTGAAGCATGGCCATTTCAGTGTTCCCCAGAATCACCCCCAGCATGTTGTTGAAATCGTGTGCCACACCACCGGCCAGCCGGCCTATGGATTCCATCTTTTCCTTCTGTGAAAGCTGATTCAACAGTTTTTCACGTTCCGCCTCGGCCTGTTTGAGCCGGGTGATGTCCATGATGTTGCCGATGACCTTTACAATGCACCCTTCTTTTTTTACAGCGTTTCCCATGGTCTGTATCCATATCCGGCAGCCATCGACCCGGGTCAGGGGGAATTCGAGGTCATAGGCAACTCCCTGTCCGGCACAGCGCTGGAACGCTTCCAGGATAACCGGCCGGTCATCCGGATCATAGCAGGCCAGGCTTTGGTCGATCAATTCCGGCGATCCGGGCGGAGGACTGCCGGGTGTCATGCCATGGATGCGGTAGGTTTCATCGGTCCAGGTCATGGCACCTTGTTTGACATCCCAGTCCCACCCCCCGATATGGGCGATCCGCTGGGTGGTATCCAGCAGATCCCGGCTGTCCTGCAGCGCCTTTTCCGATTCACGGTGGGCCAGGGCGATCGCGATATGGCCGGCCATTTTTTCCAGATGGGTCACAAGATGTTCAGGAAAACAGCCTTCCCGGCGGTCATTGAACTGCAGCAGGCCAAACGTTTTATCGCCGGTACGCAGAGGAATCAGTAATACCGATTCATAGCCTTCCCCATTACACCGGTTGCGCGTGCGGGCCTGGCGGTCTTCTTCAGTGGTGGCGGCCAAAAGCCTGGTGGTGCTGTCTGTGACAAAACTGCCGAATTCGGTGAAAAACGGTCTGGATGGATCGAAACGCCCCCGGATGACATTGCCGCACATGCATTCCAGCACCGGATTGCCGGCATCATCCCGAGTCGGCTGACCATCCGGGTCTTCCACGCACAGGTTCGTTTCCGCTGCCACAAATGCATCGGAAAACCCACTGACTTCATAATAAGGGTAGTCATCGCCATTGCGAAGCCGGATACCCGCAGCTTCGCAATCGGTGATTCCCTGCATGAAAAGCAGCAGCGCTCGCATCATCTCTTCCAGATCGATTCCGGCATTGAGGATTTCCAGCATCCGGACCGTGCTTTCCCGCTCAAAGACGGCCTGCTTATGCTCCGTGATATCCCGAAGAAAGCAGATGCACTGGCCGCCGTGTTCCGGACGGAACAGGGCGCTGATTTCAACATCGAACAGGGTACCGTCCTTTTTGCGGTGTCTGGACTCAAACCGTTGCGGTCCCGACGATATCACGTGTTGAATGTGTTCATTGACCTGTTCCCGGGTTTCAAAAAAGTCCAGGTCTGAAACGTGGAGGCTCAGCAGTTCGGTTTCACTGTAACCGCTCATGCGGCAGTAGGCATCATTGACTTCCTTCAGCCGCCCGTCCAGGCTGGTTGCCCAGAATCCGTCCATGGCGGTTTTCAGAATGGCCCGGTTCCGCTGTTCAGTGATCTGGATCTGTTTCCGGTTTTCAATTTCCCTGAGTTTCTTCAATCCGCTTTCCGCGATGATTTCAATCAGGCCCCGGATAAAGAACAGATAATTGTCCAGCTGCTCCTGAGACCAGACAGGCACCTTTTGGACCGCTGCCAGATAGGCGTTTTCATCAAATCCATATTTTCGGGCCCGGGACCGGAAATATGCCAGATCCGGTTCCTGTTCAAGAAAAAACTGACCGGTGAAAAAATTTCCATAATGGACCCCGTCGATGATGATGGGGGCCGCATTGTCCACCAGGCCGTGGGGGCATCGGTAGGTCAGGGCCGGGTCTGCCTCGTGAATATGTTCCTTGATGTACAGGTCGCTTTGAATGCAGAGCCTTTCAGTCTGTTTGTTCTTCCGGTGAAATTCCGTGCAGACCTCCTGCCAGGCGGTGGCGGTCAGGATATTGCCGTCATTGTCAATGATTGAAGAGGGGAACGAATATATTTTGTTGAGCCGGTCCTGAAGATTCTGAAAATGGTCGATATCGATGAGATCCTGCAGTTGATAGCCCATGTTTTCGCCTCCATTTACATGTAAGACCCCAGCAAACGCTATTTTCACACTACATGGTCCGCACCGTGTTTGCAACAATGATTTCCAGGCCGGCGGGACGATGAATTTCCGTTTTTAACGATTTTTTGTTTTTTCAGGTTGATTATATGAAAAAAACACTTAATATGGGTTTTAAGAGTAAATGATTCCTGAAGCCTTCTGGATGTTGCTCTCTGCCAGGGATCCCCGGTTTCCCGGAATGTCTGTTAGATTTTTCGGGTAATTTTGATCAAAACCTCAAAAAAAGGAGTTCCCATGGAAGTCAAAGATTATTGTAAAGCAATGCTGGCTGAAGTTTCTGCGTGGAAAAACAAACTGGAAGCAATGAAAAAAACGGCTGACTCATACAGCACCCAGCAGAAAGAAAAGGTGCTGCCGCTCATCGGACAGCTGGAACAGGAGGTTGCCACAGCCCAGATGCGGGTGGATCAGCTGGAAAAAGAATGCCCCTCTGACTGGTCTCCCATGAAAAATGAACTGGACGATCTTTTCGGCACGGTAGGGAGCAATGTGAACCGGGCCTGGAAAGATCTTGAACCCGGGAATGTCGGGGGATGATCCTCAAATGATCTGAAGCGGTTGATTCAATTTGTATTCAAAGGCTTTGCACTCAAGCGCAAAGCCTTTTTTACACCTGCATCCAAGAGGGCTACCGGAGCAGCATAGTGAATTCCGGAGGACAGTACTCAACCGGATGATCCGGGTCGGTCCATTGGAGCCGGAGACATTTGAAAAAATATGCAAAAGAGAGTGGATGTGTCATCAAATAAAAAAACAAGCCTTGAGATGGCCCTGCAAGCCCAGAAGGCGCGGGAGAACACTTACCGGGAAAAGGCGCTGAAGCTTTTTCCCTGGGTATGCGGCCATTGCGGCCGGGAATTCGAAGGCAAACGCCTGCGGGAACTTACGGTTCACCACAAAGACCACAATCATGACAATAATCCGCCAGACGGGAGCAACTGGGAGCTATTGTGCATCTATTGTCACGACAATGAACATTCCCGGGACCAGGTGGCCGATGCCTATGACCATGATTCACCCGGCCGGCCCGGGGAGAAGGGCTCCGGGGTCCAGGCTTTTGCAGGCCTGGCGGATTTGTTAAAGGGGAATCAGGGTCCTGTTTGATGGTCACTGGTTCAGTCATTGTAAAACACCGCCAGCCACACCGTGACCCGGTCCGGATCGGTCCAGGTCACCCGGTGCCGTTCATGGGCCGGGATATGGCAGAAATCCCCCTTCTTCAGTGTAATTTCCCTGCCGTCCTCAAAAAGGAGAATACCGCTTCCCTCCAGTACCATCACCCACTCATGTTCGGCCTGGTCATACCATCCCTGTGCCGGGGAGGTCTGGCCCCGGGACAGAATCCGTTCGATGCGGATCTGGTCCGTCTTGAGCAGGTCTTCAAACAGTTCCTTCTGGATGTGCTCTGGAATGGATGCAAAGATATTGTTCATACGCTTTAAAATTCCTGTGGCCATTTCATGGATGTGTGCGTGACTCGTAAAATCAAAATTTCCAGTAAACTTCAGTGAGATCGTTTGCCTGAATCGGACTGTTTTCCCACAATCCCATGATATCTTTATTCCAGACCCCGTGTTTGGCCCGTTGAAAGAGAAATCCGTTGACACAATCTTCGGCAATCATCCTTTGCGCCTTTCCCATCAATTCATACCGCTTTTCAACCGCTACGGTGGTATTCAATTCATTCATCAGTTTCTGGAATTCCGGACTGTTGTAATTGAAATAATAGTCTGAGCGGGCATAGATATCGATATCCATGGGTTCGGTATGCGATACGATGCTCAGGTCATAATCCTTGTGCTTGAACACCTGGTCCAGCCATTGATCCCATTCGACCGGAACGATCTCAATCGTGATTCCGATTTTTGCCAGTTGTGAGGTAATAATCTCCCCGCTTCTACGGGCATAACTCGGCGGTGGCAGCTTGATGACTGCGTTGAATCCGTTGGCATAGCCTGCCTCAGCCATCAGTTTTTTGGCCTTTTGAATATCAAATGCAAAGCGGTTTGTCAGATCGACATAAGCAGGGTGGTGGGGAGCAAAATGGGTTCCAATAGGGGTTCCGAAACCAAACATGGCGCCATCAATAATCGCCTGTCGGTCAATTGCATGCGCAATGGCTTGCCTGACTTTCAGTTTGGCAAAAGCACCCCGGGTGTTGTTGGTGGAAAGGATGACCTCCCCTTCCGTGGTGCCAATGGCCACTTTAAACCGCGGATCCGCCTGAAACCGGGAGAGGCTTTCCGGAGACGGGATGTTGGGAAAGGCATCAACATCCCCTGCAAACAGGAATTGAACCGCTGCTGCAGGGTCGGGAATGAATTTAATGGTGACGTTGGTCAGTTTGACTGGTGTCCCCCAATAATCGTCTTTTTTTTCCAGCTCTATACGGTCTCCTTTGATCCAGCGTTTGAACTTGAAAGGACCGGTGCCAATCGGATGGGTTTTGTTTTTTTCAGCACTGGCGGAGTCAACCATAACGGCATCCCCCCAACCCATGGTGAACAAAAAATTGCCCGTGGGCTGAGTCAGGGTCACTTCCACGGTGCTGGCATCCATCTTTCTGACCGTTTGAATCGGCTTGAAAAGTGTCTTTTGCGCATTAGCGCTGTTTTCCCCCCGGGCTCTGTCAAGAGAAAAAACGACATCATCGGCGTCAAACAGCGATCCGTCATGAAAAGATACTCCCTGCCGCAAATAAAAGGTATATACTGTTTGATCGGCAGAGATGTCCCAGCTTTTTGCCAGTGCTGGTTTAACCGCACCGTTTCGATCTATTCTCGTCAGCCCTTCGAACACATTGGCGTAGACCACTTCATCGATTGCAGCCGCAGCGCCTGAGGTGGGATCCAGGTGGGGAGGCTCCAGTTCCATGCCCAGTGTTATACTGGTTTTTGCAGCCATGGCCGATGATGATACAAGCATCAACCCCAGTGATAGAATCAGACTCCGAAAAAAACAGTTTAACCCTTTCATGATGTTTTCCCTTCTCTGTGATAAAATGCGGGTAAATGGAATCGGGGATTTATTTTCCGGTCAAGCTCAGTCAAGGTGATATTCGATGTCATCAAAGATATCTTCCAGGGTATAGAGCAGTTTGTCCGCTTCGGCCAGATTGCGGTCGGCGATGTGTTCTTCGATGGCATGAAAGGTCTGGGTCAGCTGCTGTTTGTGATCGAGCAGCACCTGCCGCAGTGGGGTGCCGTCGTGCCGGTAGAGCAGCATGTCGATCTTTTGGGCCAGTTCGTACAGCGATGGGTTGTTTTCCACGAGACCGGGGTCCTGAAATGACAGGTGCCGGGCCAGGCGGGGATAGGTTTTTTCAAAGCTTTTTTTGTAAAACGGCCGGATGGTCACGGTGATCTGCATGTGCTGGCTCATGGGGTTTCTCCTTTGTTCATATCCTGAAGGGTGAGTCGGTCCTGGTAAATGCCGGGGGTGGAACCGGCAATGGGAAGAGCGCCGGCAGCTTTGATAAAGAATTCGGTGGGGCCGGCACCGCCGATGACAGCGTAGGCATATCCCCGGGCTGCCATGGCGTGAAGGCAGGAAAAAAGCAGGGCTTTGCCGAGGCCGGTGTTGCGGTATTTTTCGTCCACGCCCGTGGGACCGAAAAAATTCAGGCAGGTGACGTCATGGCAGGCAAAACCGGCGATGTCTCCGGCTTTGGTGGCGATGAAACAGGACACCGGGATACGGGTGAAGGCCACATCACATTCATCGGCCCAGCCGGTGCCGAACCGGTGTTTCACCCATTGGACCACGGCCTGTTTTTCATATGCCATGGCCCGGCGGATCACAATGCCCCGACCGGCAAGGCGGTTCAGTTCCGGTGCGGGCCCGGGCAGGTCATACAGCCGGACAAGCAGGTCAGACATTTTTCAAAAATCCATGTGCCAGCCGGCGCCGGCAAAGACAAACCGGTCCCGGAACCGGAGAAAGAGCCGGGCCGCGGCTTCGTTGCCCGTGCAGTGGGACACGGCAATGGTCCGGACCCGGAACCGGTCAAAGGCATCCATGGCCTGGTTCAGCTGGGACGGGTCGTTGGCAAATCCCAGGTGGGTGCCGCCAATCACGGCGCGGAAGGCTTGGTGGCCGGATTTTTCGGCAAAATGTTCCATGATGTTGATGATGCCGGAATGGGCGCACCCGGTGAGGATCACCGGGCCGGACGGAGTTTCGATGAGCAGGCTGGCATCGTCATGGAACGGGTCGGGGGCGAATCCGTCCGGAGTCTGGATCACCAGGCGGTCATCAGAGGGTTCAAACGACCAGGTCCGGGGCACCTGGCCGGAAAAAAACACCCCATTGGCAATTTCAGTGTAGCCGCCGTGGAACTCGAACCGGGCGTTGAGCGTTTCTTCCAGGGCGGATTGAGAAAACGGAATGCCGATGTAAGTGGGGTCCTCATCTTTCGGCAGCAGGTATTTGCCCGCAAACAGATCCGGATGGGCGTGGATGGGCAAAGGCGTTTTCCCAGCCGGGACCTGCATGAGCCCGCCGGTGTGGTCGAAATGGCTGTGGCTGATCACCACGCCGTCCAGGGCCGTCAGATCGATTTTCATGGCGCCGGCGTTGTGGGCCAGCCCTAAACCCTGGCCCGTGTCCATGAGCAGGCGGGTATCCGGAGTTTGTATGAGGGCTGCGAATCCGTGTTCGCCCATGATGTCTTTCGCCATGTGGGCCCGGTTTTCACAGATGACGGTGATGCGGGTGTTTGTCATGGAGGCGGCTCCTTTGTATGGGTGTCACAAGCGGGTGTGCATGGTCATGGGGCCGCATCCACCGGTCGCGGATCTGTCTGATAAGAGGTGATATACATCTGGCCGTCCGTTTCGAAAAATACCACCCCGTCCAGATACCCGATGTCCCCGGCTTCTTCGTGGGGCAGGCCCAGGGTGAATTCCTTGAGGGGAAAGATGTTCCAGTCATGGGACACGCAGATGGCGACTTCATTGTCTGCCAGGCCGTTGACCCGTTCTGTCATGAAGCGGACAAGGGCCGCAGTGGTGGTTGCCGGGTTTTCCATCACGGTCTCGTCCAGCCGGTTGTCAAACCAGTTGCGGATATAGATGTGGGTGCCCAGTTCCTTGAGCAGGTTCAGCGCTTTTTTGATGTCCTTGATATAGAAGGGTGCCAGCTGTTCCCGGGGCTGGTTGTGGGGAAGTTCGATACCGTGCTGCCGGGTGAATCCCTTATCGATGAGATAAGCGGTTTCGATGCACCGGCCGAACGGTGAGGAATACAGCCGGGGCAGGGGGGCGGCCGGAAATTGTTCTCCCATTTTCACGGCATATTCCATGCCGGCCGGAGTCAGGCCCATGAAAGGCTCGCTGCTGGGGGTGGTGCCGTAAAACCGCTCGGAATGGCGGACAATGGCCGCGATTTTCGTGATGTCCTGATGTAACAGCTGGTGGATGACGGTCAGGGTCTGGTCGGATCGGACAGGGTATTCTCGATTCATGTCAGCGGGTGATTTCTCCTGAATGTGTAACTGGTTTCATAAAATGATGATATTCTTTTCAAGGAATGGATTCTAACTCCCGGGCACCGGTGTGTCAACCGGTTTCAGATGCCGGATTGTCTGTATCATCACGGAGTCACCGTGAGTTCAAACACATTCTGGAACCGGTTCACCAGGATATACCGGGAGATATTCACACACACCAGGGCTGTGGCGGCGGCTGCGGCAAAAGAGGCCAGATGGGGGTGGCGGGCCAGATAAAGGGCTTTCAGGGTCTGTTTTTCAGTATCCTTCAAATCGGCCACGGTCCCGGTGGCTGTCACGGCGGCGGCCTGGTAGATATCCTCTGCCCTGTTTTCACTGTTGTTGATCAGAAACGCGGCATTGGGGCAGGCCAGCAGATTGCCGTATTTCCGGGTGGTTGTGGGGGTCAGAAAAACGATCCGGTCCAGTTTCCTGGTGGCGGCCACCGCCACCAGGCTGGCATAGGGATGCCCGTCTTTCTGGGTGCACAGCACGGCCAGCTGCTGGGAATCGATCAGGTCTTGAATGGTCTTGAACAGGGTCTGGTTGTCCATATCGGCCTCCGGGAAGGATCTGCCGGCATACCGGCCGATCAATGGCTGCGTGCCGGTTCCGGTATTTTTAAAAACATGTTACAATCCGGTTGAACTTGATTCTTACGCCATGCTATAGGAGCTGTCAACGGGAACCTGATGTAATCGCGGGATATAAGGAGGAAGGATGTCCAGACAGATCAGCCTGATCGGCGTGCCCATGGATTTTGGCCAGGACTTGCGCGGGGTGGACATGGGGCCGGCGGCGGTGCGGTACACCGGGCTGATTGCCCGTTTGAGGGAACTGGGCCACACCGTCCGGGACCGGGGAGATGTGCTCATTCCCATCCGGGACGAGGCCGTGCCGGAACCGGTGCCGGGAAACACTTATGTGGAGGAGATATCGAGGATTTGCACCGCAGTGTATACACTGGGCCGCCGGGTGATCGAAAAAGGGGATTTTCCGCTGTTTGTGGGAGGAGACCATTCCATTGCCGTGGGCACGGTGGCGGCGGCCGGATCCGACGGTGAGCCCATCGGCCTGATCTGGGTGGATGCCCACGGGGATTTCAACACCCCGGATACCTCGCCGTCGGGCAATATCCACGGCATGCCCCTGGCCATTCTCATGGGGGAGGGGCATCCGGCCCTGGTGAACGTGGGAACACAGGGACCCAAGGTGCTGCCGGAAAACGTGGTCATGATCGG
>NPIG01000225.1_pt1 | contig 57859 bp, 57 predicted proteins | sample 8637441 | NCBI WGS metagenome assembly NPIG01 (sample SAMN07420675, study PRJNA396082) | bioreactor metagenome | isolation source: sample BR6 brine-fed electro-methanogenic bioreactor BR | place: Japan: Kochi | collected 2016-06-14
TCTCGATTCCCGGCATGGGCATTTACCAGTTACCCGGCTGGCACGACGGCGATTGGCCGGGCAGCGACTGGCCGGCGGATGAAGACCTGCTGTGTCACTGGGATTGGAACGACTGCATCTCGCACGGCAACCTCGGCTGCTGGACCTGGGGCGACTGCGACGTGTCCGACCCGTACCCCTACTGCCTCGGCGACACCGCTTACGTCGAGATCAACCTGAACATCGATGGCGAGGGCCGGCCGACCCTGCGCCCGTTCAACATGAGCATTCACGGGCTCAACGACAACGGCACGCCGAACGGCGAGTATCCCCGGGACCACTGCCTGTCGGTCAGTTAGGAGGAAACGCTCATGGCCATTCGCAGCATCAACGTCGGAGACAAGCGCATCCACCTCTGCGCGTACAACCCCGGCGACCGACTCGCTCGGCTCTACTGCGAGTTCGTCGCGGCGCGGGCGCTCGAGCTGCTCGGGACGACGATCAGCCAAGCGGACGCTCACGCCTGGTTGCGCCGGCACCGGCCAGCGAGTGCGGCACTACTCGACGCCGTGGAAGCCGGCACACCCCCGCCGCGTGAAGTGCCGATCGGGCAGTTCCCCATCGACCCAACGGAGGCCGGGCCCCAATCCGAAATCGCCGCGCACCTGACGGCGCGACGGCAATTGCGAAACTCTCAAGGAGGAGACCGATGACCAGCGTGTATGACCTGAACAGCTTGGCCGCCGTCGTGCAGTTCGTCGGATGGACGCTCGTGGTGATCGCCGCGACCGCCGCCATTTTTCGATCGTTCCCGGCCCAGGAGTTGAAAGCCCGGCGGCTTCGCGCGGCCAACGAAACCGCGACGGAAGTCAACAAGGCGCTCTTCGAGCTCCGAACCGGCCTCAAGTGGAACGCGGCTCTGGCCCGCGGCGACGAGATGGCTGCCAAGGTGCCGCTGTCGGATGCCGAGCTGGCCGAACGCAAGAAGCGGGTCAACGTCGAGTTCGACCGCACCGTCTGGCGGCGCGCGCTGTCCTACTTCCTGGAGTGCCCCATGTGCCAGTCGTTCTGGACGGCACTCGCGCTGTGCATGCTGACCACTCCCGTCACCGGCTGGTGGCCCGACCTGATCCCCACGGCCCTGGCCTATACCACCGCGAGCGCGATTCTGCTCGCACTTCCTGGCGCAATGGCCGAGGCCCGCCAGCGCCCGGCGGTTCGCGATGAGCGGCGCAAAAGTGGATGTTCGGGCTGACCATCAATTACGATTGCCTTAATGTGCTTGGTCAAGGCATGTTGGAATGCTCACGCGGCGATGCCGTTACAACTCGTACGCGGGAGAAGCTCGCGGACAAGTTTCGAGAAATCCACGAGAGGTCGCATCCGCCCGCGCGCATTGACCTCTGCCTTTTGCGGCCGATTCAAGCCGTTCACCATTCAACAAGGCCGGAGCCGTCGGTGATAGTAGCCTTTTGCGGTCTGTGAAGGATTTCACTGCGCGTCCCCAGCCTGTGGAATTCGCAGCAACGGAACTTATCCACCATGTGACATAACTCTCGTGTTTACAAATGCTTAGGTAATTACGTGGATCCCGTGAGCATCTACCGAGCGATACCACACCTTGGAAGACCGGGCTTGTCGGATCTGGTTCGGATCCTTGACCCGATCGCGAGGTTCACTTGACCTTCCGCCGGTTGGCCGATAGAAATGTTGCGATGGTTGCCAGGGCTCTTCATCTTGCTCTTACCGCGTGGGTGTTTGTCGCCTCGCCGGTGCTCTGCGCGGCCGGCGTGCTTCGGCATGCGTGTGAGCCTGACGTCGACCACGGGATGTCAAGTTCGGCACGCACTCAGCCATGTCAATCGTCTGAACAAGAGTCCCCGTCCTGCCCTCACGAAGACAACTGCCAGTTGGACCCTTGCAACCAGACCGTAGCAACAAGATTCGATGGCGGTGAGCAGGTCGACGTGCATCTTCCGGCTGCCGTTGCTCTGTCGTCCTTTCAAGAGCTCCTTCAGCCGCCGCATGCGGGGCCTCCTGCAGTTGCCAAGGGCTCTCAATCCCGGGAACTCCTCCCGCTGCACCGCAGCGATTTTCCGTTGCTGCTTTGATTCTCCAATCGGCTAGCCGTTGAGCGTCCGGCTCGCGCCGGAAGTGCTTTTGTGCGCCTTTGCATGCGCGCGGAGTTGTCGATTGGAGCCAGAGAATTGTTTTTCCCAAGCAAAGCTGCAACTCAGTTGTTGATCCCGCTTACATTAGCCTTGTTTGCGGGCTGCGCGACGGTCGAGCCGGCGGCGGACTTTCAGCAGGCGGAAGCATACACGAGCCGTGCCACCGGCAGTCGGCGACTGTTCAACCCGGAGCAGGCAGAGGCCGACGCGCGGTACGTCGAGGTCTTGATGCGAGAGGGGCTGACGGCGGACGAGGCCGCGCAGATCGCCCTGTTGAACAATCCCCAACTGACTGCCGACCTGTACACCGTCGGGGCGGCGCGCGCGGACCTCGTTCAGGCGGGACTTCTAAGCAATCCGTCGCTTTCGTTCGCCGTTCAATTCCCTTCTGGGGGTGGCTTGGCGAATCTGCAAGGCGGCCCAATCATCGCCCAGAACATCGCCGACTTGTGGCAAATCCCCGTTCGCAAGCGCGCCGCGGAGCGGGACCTGGAACAAACGATCCTGGCCATCGCCCGGCAGGCCGTGGCCACGGCCACCCGCGCGAAGGCGGCGTTCTACGCCGCGGCCGGCGCCGAGCAGCGCTGGCGGATCGCGCAGGAGAATCTCGAGGTCAGCCAGCAGGTCGTGGAGCTGACCGATTTTCGCCGGCAGGCCGGCGCCGGCAGCGAACTGGATGTGAACCTGGCGCGGGGTGTCATGCTCGACGCGGAACTCGTGGTCAAGCGTTCGCGGCTGGCTGCGGCGTCTGCGCGGCGAGCGCTGGCGACGGAGTTGGGCTTGATGCACCTGGCCTCGGCGATCGAGCTGGCTGAGCCCATCCCCGAGCCGCCGGAGGACCCGATTGTCGATGACACGTTGCTGCGCCTGGCGGAGCGGGAAAGACTGGACTTGCGTGCCCTCCGAGAGAGCGTGATCGCGGCCCGAGAACGCCTGCTGCTGGAGTATCGGCAGGTCTTTCCTAATGTGTCGCTCGGTCTGGCTTTTGAGCGCGAGTCGCGACCGCCGGCCGGTGGGCGGGATATTCTGGCGGATACCGCTCGGTCCTCGATCGCAGCCGGTCGCCTGACGGCGCCGACGATCGAGCCGCGGTCGGCCCGGGACACGGACACGGATTTCATCATCGGGCCTTCGATTAGCCTTGATCTTCCCGTCTTTGATCAGAACCAGGCGCAGATTGCGAAGGCCCGCTACGCGCTGGAAAGACAGTTGCGGCTACTGGCTGGCCTGGAGCGCACTCTGCGGCAGGAGGTGCGCGAAGCGGCCGACCAGGCGCGAACGGCGTGGGAAGTGGCGCGATACTACCGCGACGAGGTGGTACCGCAGGCGGAGCGGAATTTGGAGCTTTCGCGGGATTCCTACCGCGAGGGCCAGTCCTCGATTCTGGCCGTGCTCGATGCGCAGCGTACTTTTCTGACGGCACGCGACCGATATGCCGAAGCCGTGCAGCAGGGGGCGGCGGTGGTGCCCGACCTCGAGCGTGCCGTCGGCCTGCCCATGGAGCAGATCCTGGAGGCGGATGCCTCGGAATCATCGCCGGAGGATGCAGATGACGCTGACCAGCCCACGACACCAGAGGAAACCAGTGATGAGATACCGATACCGTAACGCACATGGAATGCGGGTGTTCCTTCTCGCGCTGGCCGCCTGGCTATCCCTTGCTGGCGGCTGCGTGCACAGTGAAGGCGCGGACCTGTCCGAATGGGCCAACGACCAGATCGCCGCCATAGCCGAATTTCCAGTGGACTTCGCCCGGCAGTGGCTCGCGGCATGGTTGCTGTGAAGCGGGCGAAGGGAGCAAATGTGATGAAAAGCCGGACGATTGTTTTTGTGTTGATAGCGCTGGCGGTCGGCGTCTTCGCCGGCGCGGGCGGCTATTACGCTCTGCAGCGCGCTAGCACGGAAAAGACCGTTCGCAGCCTGCCGCGCGAGGATGTGCATAACGGTGAGGTCCACCGTGACTCGGACGAAGACGCGCACGGTGAGGAAGCGGGCGCCGAACATTCCGACCACGCGAACGAGGACGCCAGCGAACACGCGGACCACGCCCACGAAGGTGAAAGCGAACATGCCGAACATGCAGACGATAGTGCCGGCGATCACGCTGGGCATGACCACGAGGAGCCAGGTGCGGACATCCTGCACTTGTCACCGGAGAAGCTCGCGGGCCTGCAGCTTGACACCGCGAAGGTGCGCGCGGGCGCACTGAGCACCTCCATCGAGCTTCCCGGACAGATTGAGTGGAATACCGACCGGCTCGTACACGTTTCGCCGCGGGTACCGGGTGTGGTACTGGACGTTGCGAAAACGCTGGGCGACTCCGTGGCGGTTGGAGATCTGCTCTGCGTCCTCGACTCTCGGGAGATGGGTAACGCCAAGATGGAGTACCTCGCCGACCTGAGCCGCTTCGAAGTCGCCAAAGCTGACTTCGAACGCGCCACGACCGTTTACGAGAACACCCAGAAGCTGCTGACTTTGCTCGACGAGGAACCCACTCCGGAGGGCGCGCTGGAGCAGGCACATACCCTGGAAGTTGGGGCCAACAAGAATAGTCTGCTGACCGCCTACACGGCTATGCACGTGACGCGACGGACTTTCGAGCGCGCCCAGGCGCTCTTCGACAAGGGGGTCGGCACGGAGCAGGACCTGCTCGAGGCCAAGGGAGCGTACGAGACCGCCCGGGCAGATTACGTGTCGACCCGCGAGGAGATTGCCTTCAACCTGCGGCCGGATTTCCTGCGGGCCGAGCGCGATTACCAGGTCGCGCAGACTGAGAAACGAAACTCGGAACGAGCTCTGCACATTCTCGGCCTAACCGATGAACAGACTGAGACGCTGGCGACGCGCCCTACCGATGTCGACACAACGATCTCGCAGACCCCGGTGTACAGTCCCATCGACGGCCTAGTCGTGGATCGGCATCTGACTCGCGGCGAACTCGTCGATCCGGAAACGAAACTGTACACACTTGCCGACCTCTCCAATGTGTGGGTGATGGGGCGCGTGTACGAGCGGGACATCCGGGGGCTGGAAGAAGGCCAGAAGGCGACCGTTCGGCTCGACGCGTTTCCGGGTGAGCTGTTCGAGGGCGTCGTCGATTACGTGGGCAGCCAGCTCGACCCGGACACGCGGACGGTTCAGGCGCGGGTGGTGCTGCCCAATCCCGAGCGCCGATTCCGTCCGGGCATGTTTGGCGTGGTGACGGTGTTTTCGCCACCCGCCGCGGCGGTTCCGACTGCTCCGATCAGCCTGCTTGTGCCCATCGGCGCGTTGCAGCGCGTGGATGACGGCCACGTCGTTTATCGCGTCGTTGAGGAGGGCACCTTTGAGCCCGTGCCTGTCCAAGTGCAGTCCAAGACGAAGGAGCTCGCAGAAATCCGCGGCGACCTGCAACCAGATGACATGGTCGTGATCGGCGAGACTTTCGTTCTGAAATCCGAGTTGAGACGGGAAGGTCTGAGCAGCGCCGGTCACGCGGGCCACGGTCACTGAGGGACATGATGTCAAAGATCATCGACTTTTCACTGAATAACCGCTTTCTGATCATCGTCCTCTGGCTGCTGGTCATTGTGGTGGGGTTCCGCTCAATGCTGCAGCTTCCGATCGACGCGGTTCCGGACATCACCAACATCCAGGTGCAGATTCTGACCAATTCCCCGGGTCTCCCGCCGGAGGAGGTCGAGCGGTTCATCACGTTTCCGGTGGAGACGTCGATGAGCGGACTGCCGGCCATCGATGAGATCCGGAGCGTTTCCAAGTTCGGGCTTTCCGTGGTCACCGTGGTGTTTGAGGAAGGCACTGACATTTACTGGGCCCGGCAACTGGTCTCGGAACGATTGGTGGAGGCGCGGGAGCAGATTCCCGAAGGCTACGGCGAGCCGGCGATGGGACCGATCTCCACCGGCCTGGGGGAGATCTACCAGTTCGAGGTGCGCGGAGAGGGATACACCCCGATGGAGCTCCGCACGATTCTCGACTGGAACGTCAACTACCAGTTGCGCAGCGTGCCGGGCATCGTCGAGGTGAACGCCTTCGGTGGGGAACTCAAGACCTACCAGGTGACGCTCGACCCCGAGCGCCTGACCGCCTACGACATCCCGGTGAGCGACGTGCTGGCGGCGCTGGACGCGAACAACCGCAACGTGGGCGGCGGCTACATCGCGCACCAGGGCGAACAGTACCTGATCCGCGGCGAGGGACTCGTGGAGACGCTGCGCGATCTGGGCAATATCATCGTGCGCCACGACCCGGATTCGGGAACCCCGATCTACGTCAAGGATCTCGGCCAGGTTGAGTTTGCCCCGATGATCCGGCAGGGTGCGGTGACCCGCGACGGCGAGGGAGAGGCTGTAGTCGGCATTGTGATGATGCTGATGGGCGAAAACTCGCGTGTGGTCGCCAACCGGGTAAAGGAAAAAATTGAACAGATCGAGAAGGGCCTTCCGGAAGGGGTATCCATCGCGACGTTCTACGACCGCACGGAACTCGTCGATCGGACCATCCGCACGGTTGTCAAAAACCTCACCGAAGGCGCAATGCTGGTCATTATCGTGCTGCTGCTTCTCCTGGGCAACCTGCGTGGCGGTTTGCTGGTGGCCTCTTCGATACCGATTTCCATGATGGTGGCCTTCATCTTCATGCGTTACACGGGCATCAGCGGCAATCTGATGAGCTTGGGCGCGATCGACTTCGGGATCATCGTGGACGGGTCGGTGGTGATGATTGAGAACATCGTTCGCGTGTTGCAGGGCCGAGGGGATAAGGGCGGTTCGCACTTGGACAAAGTCCGCTCGGCCGCTCGCGAAGTGGCCCGGCCCGTGGCTTTCGGGGTCACCACCATCACGATCGTCTACCTGCCGATCATAGCCCTGCGAGGCGTGGAGGGCAAAATGTTCCTCCCCATGGCGCTGACCATCGTGTTCGCCCTGGCCGGTTCCCTGGTCTGCGCCCTGACCCTGATGCCCGTGCTCGCATCCCTTTTCCTGAAAAACGTCAAGGAGAAGGAGCCGATTCTTTACCGTCTGGCCAAGCGGGTCTATTACCCTCTGCTCGATCGGCTCATCGGCCGGCGCGGCGTGGTGTTCGGCGGCGCAATCGCGGTCTTTCTCATCAGCATCGCCTTCGTCCCGTTCATGGGAACCGAGTTCATTCCCAAGCTGGATGAGGGCGCCATCTCCATCCAGGCCTGGAAGCTACCCAGCATTTCCCTGGAAACGTCCAACGAATTCAGCTTGCGGATGGAGCAGGTCATCCTGGCGGAGTTTCCCGAGGTCAAGACGGTGGTCTCCCGCACTGGGAGAGCGGAGTTGGCCACCGATCCGCACGGCGTCGATATCACCGACTCCTTTGTTATTCTCAAACCTCCAGATACCTGGCGATTTGATTCGAAAGAGTCCCTCGTCTCGGCGATGTCCGATGCACTGAACCGGAAAGTGCCGGGCGTGGTCTTCAGCTTCACGCAACCCATCGAACTGCGGTTCGCGGAATTGCTGTCCGGGGTGCGCAGCGACGTGGCCATCAAGATCTATGGAGACGACCTCGACCTGATGAAGCGGAAGGCTGACGAGGTCGTGGAACTGATCGACCGGATTCAGGGCGCAGCCGACGTCAAGGCGGAGCAAGTCATCGGCTTGCCCACCATGCGCATTCGGATCGACCGGGAGGCTATCGCCCGCCATGGCATCAACGCCCGGGACATTCTGGAGGTCATCGAGGCCATTGGCGGCAAGTCGGTAGGAACGGTGTTGGAGGGTCAGCAACGATTCGTGCAGCAGATTCGCTTCAACGAATCCGTCCGCGACGACCTGGATAGCATCCGTAACCTGAAGATCGCGGGACCTCCCCGCGGTGAGGGCCCGCCTGTTCTCCTGCCCCTGTCCCAGCTTGCCTCAATCGAAATCGAAGAAGGGCCGGCGCAGATCAGCCGTGAGAACATCAGCCGACGGATCACGGTTGAGTCCAACGTCCGCGGCCGGGATCTCGGCTCGTTCGTCGCAGAGGCCCAGGAATTGCTCGACCAGGAGCTGGATCTTCCGCCGGGTTGGTACGTGGACTGGGGCGGCCAATTCGAGAATCTTCAATCGGCGTCCCAACGACTGGCCATGCTGGTCCCCTTGGCCCTGCTGCTGATCTTTGTCCTGCTGTACAGCACGTTCAACTCGACGCGGTTGGCGGCGCTGATCTACCTGAATGTGCCATTGGCCGTGTCCGGCGGCATTTTTGCCTTGCTCTTGCGCGGGTACCCCTTGTCCATTTCGGCGGGTGTGGGCTTCATCGCCCTGTGCGGGATCGCGGTGCTGAACGGGGTGGTGCTCGTGTCCTACATTCAGGAACGGCGCCAGGCAGGTCTGTCCCCGACGGACGCTGCCCGGGAAAGCGCCCGCATTCGGCTCCGCGCCGTGCTCATGACGGTGGTAACCGACGCCCTTGGTTTCCTGCCCATGGCCATTTCAACCAGCGCGGGTGGCGAGGTGCAACGGCCGCTTGCCACGGTCGTCATCGGCGGCCTCGTGACTTCGACGTTCCTGACGCTTTTCGTGTTGCCTGGGGTTTACCAGTGGTTTGATCGCGGCAAGGACGAGGTTGAAATCTAGTAGCACCCGAAAGGAGCACCAGGATGAAGGAACTCAAAGCGATTATTCGGGATCATCGCCTGGATGCGGTCTTGGCTGCACTGCATGCCCATCCCGACTTGCCCGGGGTCACGGTCTCCCTGGTCGAGGGATTCGGACGCACGGTCGGACGACCGGATGAGAATACCAACGGACCCGCCCAATACGGCACGGTTCAGATGGCCAAGGTGGAGTGTATCATCAATGATGACCAATGCGAAAGCGTCATCGACCTTATTCAGCAGGCGGCGAGAACCGGACAACCGGGAGATGGCAAAATCGCGGTGTACGACGTGCGGGAGATCATACAAGTCCGGACGGGCAAGCGCGGCGACCGGGTCCAGTGATCGTTGGGCGAGTGTATCGGGCACGGATTTTCGTCGCTGGCCAGCTCGCATGTTGGCCAGCAATGGGGTTCACCGCAGACGAGCGACATGCGTGGTAGCGATCGTCAAAGTCTGTTGAGACAGGCACGTTGGTTGGAGATCGGCACGATCGCCTACAACGTGCTTGAGGCCGGCGCAACTGTGACGATTGGCCTGATGCAGAACAGTTCGGCGCTGGTGAGCTTCGGGCTGGACGCCGCTGTGGAGGCCGTGTCCGCAGGCATGTTGCTCTTGCGGATCACCTACGAGCAAAAGGGCGCCGCGCAGGAGAAGATTGCCCGTGCCAAGCGCCGGACGCTGTATGGACTCAGTGTTGTTTTCCTGGTACTCACCGGATTCATTCTCTATGACTCGGCTTCCAAACTCGTCGCCCAGAAGCAACCTGGATTCAGCACCTTCGGCGTCGTTGTCCTGTGCATTTCGCTGGCGGTCAACCCATTCCTGTCCTACTTCAAGCGCCGCACCGGAAAGCGGCTCGACAGTGACGAGATTGTCATGGACTCGCGAGAGCAGCTGATCTGCCTGTACATGACGGTGGTTGTGCTCGCAGGACTGCTGCTGGCCAAGAACCTGAACTGGTGGTGGGCCGACCCGATCGCTGCCATGCTGATCATCCCCTACGTCCTCTGGCAGGCCTGGAGAGCTTTTCGCGCGGCACGTCGCGCGTGAACCGTGGACCGACACCGCGGACACAGCAGAAGTTGAGCCATGAGCAAAAAAGTACGTATCGACATTCAAATGCTGCTCCCTGAAGTTTCCGATACGCGCGATCAGTGCATCGCCCGCTTACGGAACATCATCGAAGCCAAGGAGGGCATTGATGCTGCGCATGCACTGGACGCCAGCGAGGATAATCCCGCCCAAATCTGCATTCACTACGATCCGGAGCGGCAATCGTTGAGCTCCGTTCGCGATATCGCTAAACGGGCAGGGGCCCAACTGGACGAGCAATTCGGGCATGTACTGCTGACCGCCGAAGCGACTTACGCACGCCGCGCCCGTATCCTCTCTGAGCGGCTCGGCCGGAGCGATGGCGTCTTGGAGGCCGTCATTTCGGCCGACGGCGTGGTGCGTGTGGAGTTCGATCAAAGCCGAATCGACGAATCTGGTGTCCGGGCGGCAATGCGAAGTCTCGGTCTTCATCTGAGGGAGGAATCGCCCAGTGCCGCCGAGCATGCCAGGGAATCAGGACAAACGGGAGAGGAGGAGCACGAACACGGACATGGCGGCATCTTCGGCGCGCGGACGGAATTGGCGTTCGCTTTGTTCTCCGGCGGGTCTCTGCTGCTGGGTTGGCTTCTGGCCAAACTTACGGGTGTGAGCGGCTGGATTACCCTGAGCTGCTACGTTGTGGCCTACTTTTTTGGCGGCTTTTTCACCGCTCGCGACGCGATCCGCAGCATCCGGAACCGACGCTTTGAAATTGATTTCCTCATGCTTGTTGCCGCCATTGGGGCCGCCACGCTCGGTGAATGGGCTGAAGGCGCGCTGCTGTTGTTCCTATTCAGTCTCGGCCATTCCATGGAGCACTACGCCATGGGCCGCGCTCGGCGGGCCATCGAGGCGCTGGCAGAGTTGGCTCCGAAAACGGCCCTCGTTCGGAGAGACGGAAGTGAGCAGGAACTCCCGGTGGAGTCCATTCAGGTCGGCGACGTGGTCATCGCTCGGCCGAACCAGCGCGTTCCTTGCGACGGGTTTGTCATTGAGGGCCGGAGCAGCGTCGACCAATCGCCGGTGACGGGCGAGAGCGTTCCTGTCGACAAGCAGCCGGTTGACGATCCTGAAGCCGCACAAAAAGGAAAGGTGAGGCCCGAGCACCAGGTATTCGCCGGAACGATCAATGGCAGCGGCGTTTTGAAAATCGAGGTTACCAAGCGAGCGGGTGATACAACGCTCGCTCGGGTCGTCCAGATGGTGACTGAAGCGCAAACCCAGCGGTCTCCAACGCAAAGGTTCACCGATCGATTTGAACGCTACTTTGTCCCGGCGGTACTCGCGCTCGTGGTGTTGCTGCTGTTTGCCTGGACCGTCTTTGATGAATCGTTCTCCAAGAGCTTTTATCGCGCCATGGCGGTCATCGTGGCCGCCAGCCCATGTGCGCTGGCAATCGCAACACCCAGTGCCGTGCTGAGCGGCATCGCCCGCGCCGGTCGCGGCGGAGTACTTGTGAAGGGAGGCGCACCGCTTGAGAGACTTGGCCGACTTGGGGCGATTGCATTCGATAAAACTGGAACACTCACCGAGGGAAAGCCACGCCTGACCGACGTTGAGGCCTTCGAGAATGCTTCGGCGAACGACCTGCTGCGCCTGGCTGTGGCTGTAGAACGGCTCAGCGATCATCCGTTGGCAGCCGCCATTGTTCGGGACGGCTCAGAACGCTTGCGTGAAGACCATGTTCCTGATGCGGAAGCACTGAACAGTATCACCGGACGCGGCGTTTCGGGGACCGTAGAAGGCGAGACGGTTTACATCGGTAAAGACGAGTTGTTCGACGAAATCGACGGGCCTCCGTTGCCGGAGGCGATTCGTGAGAAGGTCGGTCGTCTCGAAGCGGACGGTCGCACCACGATGATCGTGCGGCAGGGTGATCGTTATGTGGGAGTGCTGGGGCTTATGGATACTCCGCGATCATCGGCAGCGGCGGTGCTGAGCCAACTTCGCGAGTTGGGCATCCAACGAATGCTAATGATTTCCGGAGATAATCAGAGCGTAGCGGACGCGGTAGCCAAACAGGTTGGATTGAATGAAGCGCGCGGCGATCTCATGCCTGACGAAAAGGTCGACACAATCAAGCGGCTTCGCCGGGTGCAGGACGTGGCCATGGTAGGCGACGGTGTGAATGACGCGCCGGCGATGGCCAACGCCACGGTTGGAATTGCCATGGGCGCGGCCGGGTCCGACGTGGCCCTGGAAACGGCCGATGTCGCCTTAATGGCTGATGATCTGAATCACTTGCCGTTCGCTGTCGGACTGAGCCGCAAGACCAGCCGCATTATCCGACAGAACCTGTGGCTGAGTCTTGGAATGGTGGCGATTCTGATCCCCGCCACCCTCTTTGGTCTGCGGATTGGCCCTGCTGTGGCACTACACGAGGGTTCGACATTGGTTGTGGTGTTCAATGCACTCCGCTTGTTGGGCTATCGTCAATGATGAGTGACCGGATCCATGTGTGTGCGGCGATTGATCGCGACCTCGGGCAACTATCAGCGCCACGCGGAAACGGGATCTGAGGCAGTCAGTAGTGACGCAGCCTGTGCCAAGTTGGTGCTGGACGGAATTGTCGGGTCAACCGGCCACGGAGCAGAGTGATCGGAAGTTCGGGATGAATGAGGTCAGGCGGGATGCAGCGGTACGGCGACGGAAGCGGCGGTCGATCGGCACGCTCCTGACCGTCGCATGTCTGACCTTCGGCGCCATCGATTTCAGCCTGGTTCAGCATCCAACGGCGCGCTCCGATCGGGCGAGCAGCGAGACCGCGGAAAGGGCATCGAATCGCTCATCCACAAACGAAACTGAGCACGGCGAGTCGATACACGAAACGCCCTTTGCGCCGATCCTGCTGGAACTGACCATCATCATCGGCGTGGCGATGCTCGGGCGCTCGTTGGCCGAATCACTCAAGCAATCGGCCGTGCTGGGCGAGTTACTGATCGGCGTGGTCGTGGGCAATCTCGGATTCTGGCTGGGACTGCCGTCGTTTGTCATGGTGATGCATCTGGGTGAGGTGATGCCACTGTTCAGCGAGGTCTGGCTGACTGGCCAATCGGTGGCATCGGCTGCCGGCGAGGTATTTGCGGCGTCTGAATCGGCCGGAGGCGGCAGCGCCCGCCGCCTGGTCGAGATCATGACCGGCGCGGAAGGACCGCGCTACGTCGCGATGGCTTTCGCCTTGTGGCTGTTCTCCGAACTGGGTGTCATTCTGCTGCTGTTCATGGTCGGCCTGGAGTCGGAAATCGACGAGATGCTGAAGGTCGGCTGGCGGGCGTTGATGGTGGCCGTCGTTGGCGTTGTTGCGCCGTTTGTATTGGGGTTATTGACCGGCATGTGGCTGTTGCCGGAAGCTGGTTTGACAGTGCACATTTTTCTTGCCGCCACGCTGTGCGCGACAAGTGTCGGCATCACGGCCCGCGTATTTCGCGATTTGGGCAAGCTGCAAACGCGCGAGGCCAAGGTCATTCTCGGCGCGGCCGTGATCGACGACGTGTTAGGGCTCATCATCCTGGCGGTGGTCGTCGGCATCGCCTCGACTGGGCAGATTGATGCCCTGGAAATCGGCCGCATCTCCTTGCTGTCGGTTCTGTTTCTCGGTTCGGTGGTTCTGTTCGGTGGAAGACTCGTTGGCTGGCTGGTGCCGCTCGTCACAGCTCTGGAAAAACATCATGTCAAACTGTTGTTTCCCTTGGCGCTGGCGTTCCTGCTGGCGTGGGCGGCCAGCGCCATTGAATTGGCCCCGATTGTCGGCGCCTTCACGGCCGGCTTGATCTTAAGCGAAAAGCACTTCAAGGACGTATCCGCGACAACGACGATGGCGAGCCTGATCGCTCCGCTGGAGAGGATTTTCGCGCCAGTGTTCTTTGTGCTGATGGGAATGCAGGTAAACCTGCAATCGTTCCTGGCCCCGACAACGCTGTGGCTGGCGCTGGCATTCAGCGTTGCGGCGGTGATCGGAAAGTTGGTATGCGGCCTGCCCGCAGGTGGCGGCACGGACCGCTGGTCGATTGGTCTGGGAATGATCCCGCGCGGCGAAGTCGGGCTCATCTTCGCCAGCATCGGCAAGGGTCTGGGCGTCGTCAGCGGCTCGGTTTTTTCCGCCTTGGTCGTGATGGTCGTCGTCACGACGCTGATCACGCCGATCTTCTTGAAATGGTCGCTGTTCCGCGCTCCCGGAGTGAAAGGTATCACGTGAGAGCACACGTTTGGGGGGCGAAACGCAATACTCCGTCAGCGGCGAAGACGACGACATTCACCTATGGGCCCACGAGGGGAAACTCCGGTGGGTGGGACACGGCGAATACGAGACGCATGGCGACCATGCAGGTCATGGACACGATCATGACGCGGAGAAGTCGAAACCGCAAGCGTCGCCGTCAACTACGGCAGAAAGCAACCAAGCCGCCGAGCCTGAAATCGCTGCTGGCTTGGACGGTGCCGTTGGCGCTGATCGCCGGCTGCGTCGACTGGTTCCTCTATCGGCACATGGCCGACCATCACGACAAATACGGTCATTGGTACCTTCCTATGCAGGGCTTTATTTTCGCCGTCATGGTCACGGGTATCGCGGTGACGATTCCCATCGTCGGGATTCTGCAGCGCCGCGCGAGTCGGAAATCGCAGTGAGGCAAGAAACTGATGTTTCGAATCCGCATCGTAAGCGCCTGTGCCTTAGTTGGCGTTTTGATATCTCTTACGGGATGCGCTCCTCGACGAGATGATCTTGTTGAGCTGGGCGTGATGCGATTGGCGACGGTTCCCGAAAAGCGCGGCCACTATCGTGACATACACGTGTACCAGGTCGACAACGCCATCCGGGTTACCGGATACGTGCGCCGTTCTACCCGTTCGGCCCATGTTCACGTGGCAGTGCAGGACCCGGCTGGAAGAACGATTGAGGAGGTAAAGGCGCCGGTTCGTCGCGTGCCTCGGAGTTCGCGCGTCCGACATGCGCGGTTTGACGCCATGCTCCCCGTGCCGGCGTCAGGCGTCACCGTCGTCCGAATTCGGCATCATGTCGGTCAATGTAAGGATTCTGGCTTGTCAGGCCCAGGCGCGGGGGCGGACCTCAAGGGCAGCGTGCCATGAGGAATGACTTGACGCAGCCGAATTCGGTTCTATAATTCATGAAATGGCGAAGCGAAGGCGATCAACGGTAACGGATGGCGTCTGCGAGCAACGTCGCATCGACGCCGAGGCAGTCAAGCGGGCTCAGACAGGTCTCTCTTCACAAATGAGTCTTGACAGGGTGGCCGAGGAGTTCAGGGTTCTCGGGCACGCGACTCGGCTGAAAGTGCTTGAGGCCTTGGACGGTGGGGAGCTTTGCGTCTGCGACTTGTCGCAGATTCTGGAGCTTTCGATGTCGGGTACGTCGCAGCAGCTCCGGGAGCTTCGGAGGCTCGGAGCCGTCAACTACCGTGTATCGGGCAAGTTCGCCTACTACTTTCTGGCTGACAGGTCTTGGCTTGAGCTTGTTCGCACTATGATGCGACGCTCGGACTCCGCAGGAGCTTCTGCGAAGGAAATGAGGCAAGCCGTGTGATGCGTATTTTGATGCTCTTCACCGCCGTATGGGGCCTTTGGGGCATGCCCATTCTCTGCCAGAGCGGAGTGTGGGCTGAGTGCTGCGGGCAACGCGCTCCTGTGTGCCAGGAAATCGACTCCAACGAGCAAGACCGCCCTGAAGAGCGTGATTCTGACTGCGATTGTCCCGGCTGCCTTGAAGTCTGCAACGCACGCGTCATCAAACAAGCTGGTAACACGAACGTTCCCGTAGTCTCTACAGCCAGTCCCGTAGCCGTCCTTTCACTCTCGGGCGTCGAGAGTGCATTGGCCGATCACTTCGTATTGACCGACCAATCCCCGTATTGGGAGTGTCGGCTCAAGCTCCCCTACGCTCCAAGCGACCGCCCCCTCCTACTCTGATTCGTTCCACCATCTCATCGCATCGTACGTCGCTGCTCCTCTGAGGGTAGCGGTTGTTGATGCATTCTATCTGGTAGTGGTTGCTTCATCGGATAATTGTAAATCGTTCAGGAATAGCCTTCATGAATCGAAGACGCGGAGTTGCGTTGGCGTTCGCTGCTGTGGGTATGTTGCTCGGCGGTTGCGCCACGGTTCGACCCCAGGCCGACTACGCACGGGTTGCGGAGCGGGTCACTGACGCCACTGGCGTGAGCGATGTGTATCGGCCGGATGAGGACGAGCAAACCCTCGCCTTGGTGAACGAGCGTCTCGCCGAGGGTCTTAGCGTTGACGATGCGGTCGCCATCGCCCTGCTCAACAACCCGACGCTTCAAGCGTCGTTCTTCGGTGTGGGCATGGCACGTGCGGATGCGGTGCAGGCTGGGCTGCTGTCGAATCCGGGCCTGGGCGTTTCCTTGCGTTTGCCTGCGGGTGGTGGCCTGGCCAATGTTGAAGCGGGTTTGGCCCAAAACATTGCTGAGCTCTGGCAGATTCCGCTGCGTAAGCAGGCTGCCGAGCGTTCACTCGATGCGGCCATCCTCAGCGTGGCTCGTCAAGCAGCCGTCCTAGCAACCGACACAAAGCGTGTGTATTTCGCGGCGGTTCAAGCAAAAGAACTCCACGGTGTCGTGCGAGAGAATCTGGGCGTTGCAACCCGCCTGTCCAAGCTGGCCATTGAGCGAAGGGACGCCGGAGCATCAACCCAAATAGAAGTGAACCTCGCTCGGACGGCGGTGATTGAGGCGGAACTTCAGGCGGAAACCACTCAACTCGCCGCCGATAACGCCCTTCGTGAGCTTGCGACTCTGTTGGGTCTATCGAATCGGGCATCGGAACTGCAACTTGTGGATGCGTTGCCGGAGTTGCCGGATAAGTCTCTCAGCGAAGATGCACTCATGCGAATGGCGAAAGTGTCACGCCTTGACGTCGCTGCCGCCCGGCAATTGGTGGATGCGGCGGAGGCTAGGCTTCGCACAGAACATAGGAGGGTTTTTCCGACCGTCGAGCTCGGTGTCTCCATGGAGCGCGATGCACAAAAGTCGCAAGGTGGGCGAGACGTTCTCGCGGATACCGCTCGTGCGTCCGTGGCCAACGGTCAACCTACGGCTCCAGAGATTCAACCCCGGTCCGACCGTGACACCGATACGGATTTCGTGATTGGTCCGGCGCTCAGTCTTGAGCTTCCCATCTTTGACCAGAACCAGGCTCAGATTGCCAAAGCGAAATACGCCTATCAGCAGGCGACGAAAACGCTCGAGGCCTTGGAGCGACAGTTGGTTCAGCAGGTTCATGGTGTGCTTGACCGCGTGGAGACGAATTGGCGACTTGTGCGAATGTATCGCGACCGTTCGCTTCCACTGGCAACGGAAAACCTTGAGCTTTCGCAGGAAGCGTATCGGTTGGGGCGAGCGTCGTTCCTTTCGGTGCTCGAAGCTCAGCGGTTTCTGCTATCGAGTCGTCGAGACTATGTGAACGCTCTTGGACAGGCGGCGAGCACGCTTCCAGATATGGAACAGGTTGTCGGTCTTCCGCTTGCGGAGGTCGTTGCGGGGGCCAACTCGGGAGACGGTTCATGAATAGGCAATGGAGACGAACAGTAGTGTTGATACTCGGCGGCGTTTCGATTTTGGCGACTGGCGGCTGCCAAGCGTCAGAGAACAACGTGCTTGGTCAGTTTATCTGCGACTTCGCACGAAACGCACTTGCCGCGTTCTTGTTCTGAATAACGCCCCGCTCAGGGTGAACAGGAGATAGAACAATGAAGAACAGAAACGTTTACGCAGTTGTTGCCACGGCGCTGGTTGTGCTCGGCGGAGGTCTTTCTTGGCGAGTGCTTGCCGAAGAGCCCGCTTCAAAAGACATGTGTGCAGAGCATCACGTGGCGGAAGCGATTTGTCCGTTTTGCCATCCGGCATTGATAAAGGAGCACGGTTTTTGCTCCGGGCACGGCGTGCCTGAAGCTCTGTGCACGACGTGCCGCCCGTCGTTGGTTGAAGCGTTCAAGGCGGAGGGTGATTGGTGTGCCGAACACGGTGTGCCCGAGTCCCAGTGCGAGGCGTGTCACCCCGGCATCAAGAACCAATGGCAACAGGGCGATTCGAAGACGAAGGAACGCGACGCGGGTCGGCTCTGGTGTAAGGAGCATGATGTCTACGAAGATGAGTGCTTCATATGCCACCCGGAGCTCAAGAAGGACTCCGAAAAGCCGGGCATTGGGGAGCTCATGTGCAATGAACACCGGGTTCCCGAAAGAGAATGTGGCATCTGTCACCCCGAGTTTGCTCCGGACCTGAAGCCCGGCGAAGGACTGAAAGTCCGCACTGTATCGCCAGACTCGGCGACCAGGGCCGGCATTCGCACGGAGAATCCCACAATTAGCGAAGTCTCTCCCCATGTAAAAGTGCTGGGTGAGGTTCGCTACAACCAGAACCGTTTGGCTCGCATTACTCCACTTGCCGCAGGCGTCGTGCAGCGTGTGCTCGTTGACGTTGGCCAAGTGGTCGATGCCGGGGACGTGCTAGTGGAAATTGCCTCGTCTGATGTGGCCGAAGCCAAGCGCGATTACGTCGTGGCAATGATGGACGAACGCTTGAAGACGTTGGCCTATGACCGCGAAAAACAAATGCTTGCAAAGGCCATCTCGCCGGAGCAGAACTTTCAGCAAGCCGAATCAGAACATGAGCGGGCGAAGATCGTTCGAATGACGGCTCGGCAGCGGCTTGCGAATCTGGGATTTACAGACGAGGAAATCGCTCGCATTGAAGAGACAAAATCTAGTTCCTCACTGCTCGTTGTGCGAGCTCCTTACGCGGGCACGCTTGTCGAGCGAACTGCGGTGGTCGGTGAGGCAGTCGAACCGGGCAAGGCACTCTTTACGCTGGCTGACCTCTCGACGATGTGGGTCGAGCTAGCGGTGCCTGAGGGCGAGGCATCTCGCGTGAAAACCGGACTGCCCGTTCGGGCGACATTTCAGGGCCTTGGAGATACCGAAGTCGCGGGCGAACTTACATGGGTGCATTCGCAGGTGGACAAGCGGACACGCCTTATCAAGGCCCGTGCCGAGGTGCGGAATCCAGACGGCGAACTTCGCGACGGCATGTTCGCCAAGGTGCGGGTCATCGTGGGAAAAGACATTTCAACGCTACGGATTCCTAAGGAGTCAGTGCAACGCATTGAGCAGCAACCGTACGTGTTCGTGCAGGCAGCCGATGACCTTTTTGACCTGCGTCGCGTGGTTGTCGGTGAGCGAAACGGCAAGACGGTTGAAGTTGTGAGCGGCATTCAGTTGGCGGATGCCGTCGTGGTGGACGGTGCGTTCACCATGAAATCGGAGTTTCTCAAGTCGCGACTTGGTGCGGGTTGCGTTGATGATTAATGCGAGTGTGCGATGAATCGTCTTGTAGAGTTTGCCTTCAAGAATCGTCTGCTGGTCATGCTGCTTTTCGCCGTCTGTATGGGCATTGGCGTGTGGCGCCTGCTCAATATCCCCGTGGACGCGTTTCCCGACACGACCCCGGTTCAGGTGCAGATAAACACAGTGGCTCCTGCACTGAACGCAGAGGAAATCGAGCAACAGATTACGCTTCAGGTGGAGCTCTCCATCGGCGGACTGCCCGGCTTGGCAAGCGTTCGGTCCGTGTCGAAGTTTGGCCTTTCGCAAGTCGTTGCCGTATTCGATGACGAGTCGAGCATTACGGACGCCCGGCAATACGTATCGGAACGGCTGGCTGCGGTTGAGCTTCCCGAAGGCATCGGCCGTCCAGAGCTTGGGCCGATTGCCACCGGCCTGGGCGAGATTTTTCATTACCTCCTTCGTTCAAACGACCCGAATCGCACTCTGGAGGAGCTTCGCACGCTGCACGATTGGGTGGTGAAGCCGGAGCTTCGCAAGGTGCCCGGAGTTGCGGAAGTGAACTCCTGGGGCGGCAAGGAGAAACAATTCCACGTTGTGGTCTCGCCGGATGCCCTGCTCAAGTACGACCTAACGCTCGGCGATGTTTTTCGCACACTCGAAGAGAACAACCACAATGTCGGCGGTGGCCAAGTCGTCTCGGGTGGTGAATCGCGGCTCGTGCATGGGCTTGGCCGCGTGTCGAGCATCGAAGAAATTGAGAACATCGTGCTCGTTGCCTATGAGGGCACGCCGGTGCGAATTAGAGACATCGCCGAGGTGCGGATTGGGCACGAAATCCGCCGGGGTGTGGTCACGTCCGCAGGCGAGGGAGAAGCGGTTCTCGGCCTGGCATTCATGCTAATGGGCGAGAACAGCAAGGTGGTGACGGAGGCACTGAAGGAGCGACTGGAGAGCGTCAGGAAGTCGCTACCTGAAGATGTACAGGTGGACATTGCTTATGACCGCACCGAACTCGTGGGAGAAGTCATCGGCACGGTAGAGCACAATTTGGCGGCGGGGGCAATCCTCGTCATGGTCGTGCTGTTTGTTCTACTTGGAAACATCCGAGCGGGCATTCTTGTTGCTGTGACCATACCGATGGCGATGCTCTTTGCAGTGCTCGGGATGGCAGAGTTTTCCATCGCGGCAAGTCTGCTCAGCCTCGGTGCCATCGACTTCGGCATCATCGTGGACGGCTCGGTCGTCATGACTGAAGCAAATCTTCGTTCGCTCGCTACGCGACAGCACAAACTCGGCCGCACGCTTACGGCGGATGAACGGATGTCTGTGATTCTTGCGTCGAGTCGCCAGGTCGTTCGCCCCATCATCTTCGGCATGGGCATTATCTGTGTCGTTTTCTTCCCGATTCTGACGCTGGAGGGAATTGAAGGAAAACTTTTTCGTCCGATGGCCTGGACATTCATCTTCGCCTTGTTGGGGGCGTTGCTTGTTGCGGTGCTACTCTCTCCAATCATGGGCTATTACTTGCTTCCGCGAAAAGTGAGTGAGAAGGAAGGACTCGTCGCCCGCCTGCTGAATGCGGTCTATGGAGCATGCCTATTGGTGGCAGTGCGGCTTCGGAGCTTTGTGCTTTTCGGGGTCGTGGCACTGCTTGTGGCGACGGGCTTCCTCGCTTCACGGCTCGGTGGTGAGTTTATCCCTCGACTGAGCGAAGGCTCCACCGTTATCAATACGATTCGCCTTGCGGGTGTCTCGATTGAGGAGTCGGTTCGCTACAATACCCGCATCGAGCAATTGTTGCTTGACGGATTCCCGGATGAGATTCGGCACGTTTGGAGCCGCGTTGGAACCGCCGAAGTCGCGACCGACCCGATGGGCATTGAGCTCACCGATATTTTCATCTCACTCACGCCTCGTGAGACCTGGACGAAAGCGAGCACCCAGGCAGAGCTTGTCGCCCTGATGCAGGAAAAGGTTGCTGGCCTTCCTGGGCTCAACATGGTGTTCACACAGCCTATTGAGATGCGGATGAACGAGATGATTTCTGGCATTCGTTCCGACTTAGGCATCAAAATTTACGGCGACGATTTCGAGGAGCTTGTGCGATTGGGAAACCGCGTGCAGGGGATTCTGCTTGGTATCGATGGGGCATCGGACATAGCCGTAGACCAAATGACGGGACAGCCGACGCTTCGCATCAGGGTGGACCAGAGCCAAATAGGACGCTACGGCATACCAGCGAAAAACGTGCTTGATTTCATCGAAACGGTGGGGACGCGAAGGGTTGGCGAGGTCTTTGAAGGGCAACGCAAATTTCCACTGGTTGTTCGATTACCGGATGGGTATCGGTCAGACAGTGAGCTTCTGGCCGGCACGCTTATTCCAACGGAGATTGGCCCCACGGTTCCGCTTCAAAACGTCGCCCAGGTCCGTGACGTGGAAGGCGTTTCGACCATTAACCGAGAGTGGAGCCGGCGGCTTCTTCGCGTGCAGTGCAATGTCGTAGGTCGGGACATGGCGTCGTTTGTCGAGGAAGCCAAGAAACGCGTTGACGACGAACTCGAACTGCCAACGGGGTACGTCATCGATTGGGGCGGTCAGTTTGAGAACCTGGAGCGTGCGAGAATGCGGCTTGGTTTGGTGGTCCCGCTCACGCTCGCCATCGTGTTTTTCTTGCTGTATTTCAGCCTCAAAGACCTGCGTGATGTATTGCTCATCTACACGGGAATTCCGTTTGCGGCGGTGGGCGGCGTTTTGGCCCTTTGGCATCGCGGTATGCCTTTTAGTGTGAGTGCCGCGGTGGGATTCATTGCCCTTGCGGGCATCGCGGTTCTCAATGGTCAGATACTTGTCTCAGCCATTCGCGCGTTTCGAGAAAACGAGCTTTCACTCTCTGAAGCTGTGGTCGCCGCGGCAAAGCAGCGGCTCCGCCCGGTCCTTGCAACCGGCATCACGGATGCCGTTGGCTTCATTCCGATGGCAATTTCAACCGGCGTGGGTGCGGAAGTGCAGCGTCCGCTGGCGACGGTCGTCATCGGCGGGATTCTCACCTCAACGCTGCTTACGTTGTTCGTCCTGCCGCTCCTCTACCAGGTGTTCGGTCGAAAACGAATCGCAACTGAGCAGCCGGCAGGAATTCCGGTCAAGGATAACTCGGCGCTAGAGACGGCGAGTGTTGCTGCAGCCAGCTCGGTTGCAGGCGGGTGATGAGACTGCTCATCAAGATCTATTATTGGAAGGAGTAAAAGCCATGACTCGGAGGAAGTACAAAACCACTCGTTGCAAGCAAGTAGCGTTGGTGTTTTGTAGCTTTATCCTCAGCATGTCGGGATGCGGCTGTTCCGAAGCTCATGAACATTACGCCTTGGAAGTGGATTGCGACGATTCGGCCCGCAAAGAACAAGCCTACCTCAACACGGTGGACTCTACATTGGACGGGGGACGGATGCGCACTTTGGTTGAGGAGATATGAAGGAGCGACCGGAAGTGCGAAAGACAATGTTTCAAATAGAGGGCATGGATTGCCCCGACGAGATCGCGGAGGCTGAAGTCGAACTCGACGCCAGCAACGCGGCCGAGCGGCGGACGCTCGTCCGGGTGCTGGTCATCAACCTCTCCCAGGTGCTGCTCGCGGGCGTCGTCGGTATCCTCGCGCAATCCACCGGTCTGCTGGGCGCGGCGCTGGACAACCTGGGGGACGCGGCCGTCTACGTCGTCAGCCTGTACGCGGTGGGCCGGGCGGTCGCCGCCAAGGCACTGGCGGCCCGGCTGTCGGGCGTGTTGCTGATCGCGATGGCCCTGTTGCTGCTCGCGGAGATCATCCGGCGGTTCGTGACCGGGGCCGCGCCGATCGGGTGGGCAATGATCCTCACCGCCGTCGTCAACTCCGCGAGCAACCTGCTGTGTCTGCGGCTGCTGCGCTCGCACCGCAACGAGGGCGTACACCTGAAGGCGTCGTGGATCTTCACCATCAACGACATGATCGCCAACCTCGGCATCGTCGCGTCCGGTGTCGCGGTAATGCTCTTCAAGTCGCGGTTGCCCGACCTGCTGATCGGCGTTGTGGTCGTCGGGATCGTCATCAAGGGCGGATGGGAGATTCTCGAACATGCGCACGAAGCGCGCCACGCTGATACTTCGGCCGCGCCAGGAGAAGGATCATAAGTGAACGTGTATCACGGAATCCGCGCGACGAGGATGCTTCATCGAAAGCGGACACGCTCACGGAGATGCAGCGGACGCGCCTGGCCGAAATGGTGGCCTTCGCCCGCGCTCACTGGCCGTACTACCGTGAGCTTTACGAAGGGCTCCCGGAGCCCGTCAAAGATCCGACAGTGCTGCCCGTGACCGAGAAAAAGGAGGTAATGGCGCGCTTCGACGACTGGGTAACCAACCGCGAGGGTAACAGTTCAGCCGCCTGCAATTCCAGTATAGCAATAATGTCAAAATAGGAAGCTTGCGCCCGGCCCCTGGGGTTGTTATCCACAGGGAATGCAGGCACCGACGGCAACCGAGCGACAGGCTCTTCTCGACAACGCCCTTCGCGGCCAGCTTTCCGAAGCTGAGGCTCGCGAACTGGCTGAACTCGATTCGCAGTTGCTCGCCCTCGCGCTGCTGGCTGCCAGCCGCGTCATCGCCGAACGCGACGTCTGCATCGCCGAACTGCAACGCGGCAGCGCGCCGTCGCTCTCGACGCCGTCGGGGCAGGTGGTCAAGTACGCGCAGTACGTGTTCACCTTCCTCGATTACGAGCACGTCCCGTTCGAGAACAACTTCGCGGAGCGGCAGATTCGTCCAGCCGTGATCCTGCGGAAAAACAGCCAGTCGAACCGCTCGGACCGCGGGGCCGCGACGCAGGCGGTGATGATGAGCGTGTTCCGCACCCTGCGACTCCGCGACCTCGACCCCACCCGCACGCTGGTCGACGCCCTGCAGGCCTACGTCACCACCGGCCAGCTTCCGCCGCTACCAGGCGCAGCCGTTGCAGACGGCTGAAGTCTTACACTTTTTCGACAGATCGCGACGAACGGGTGTCGATACCACCCCTGGCATTGGAGATCGGCAACATCCCGGGTGTCAAGTTATCGCAAATGGTGCAGACCACGCCGACAAGCCTGCGCGTGCGCTTGCGGTATGCCGACAGACAGACCCGGACCAGACACGGCGTGCGGTCCATGCCGAGGTCAAGCGCATGCTCGCCGAGCATGAACCCGGTCACGTCGCCGTGGAGCGAGCCAGCGAACCGCCGGAGTAGTCGGCCGCGGTCTCGTCTGGACGCTCTGGGAGGTGTGCGCCTACTCTTGCGATCCCCGCATCATGAAGGCACCGGGCCGACCCCACCCAAACCATTCGCCCATCATGGGCCAGTTCGAGCCATTCATCATGCTGCCGGGACTGTCTTGATAGTCCCACATGTGCTGACCCATACCGCCGGAACCCATGTGGCCCCACATACTGCTGGTTACCACGATCAGCTCCTCAGTATCGCCGTCCTGATCGAGGTCGCTGGCGTCGGTCGCGACCACGCAGCCGTAGGATCCGCCACAGAGGTAGTCGGAGTTGAGGAAGCCGGGCACGCAGTAACGGTTATCGAGCGTGCTGCCGTCGGGCAGATCTACTGCGATCGTGCCCACGTCCGTGAGGCTGCCGACCCCCATGATCTCCGCGCAGGGCATTTGCGCCTCAAACGTCTGACCCGGTAGGACCAAAATATCCTCAGTCTGCTCATCGAGGCCGGCGCCGCTCTGGATGTAGGCCAGATGAAAGGTGCAAGGAAACTCCGTGCTATTGGTGAGTTGGACGACCAGATCGCCATCGGGGTCGGCCAGGTATGCTTCACTGTGGAAGCCCATATGCTGGGCCATGTGCCCGGAGTAACCCATCATGTAAGGCCCACCGAAGCCATTGGGGCCCCCGATGCGTCCGGCCACTACTTGGGCCTTGCCCGCGACATCCGCAGCGACACCAGTCGGCTCCTCACCGGCCGGCAAAATCGAAGTGCAGCTCGTCGCCATCCAGGCTAAGGACACGCCAACGATCTCGATGAGAACATGCCTCTGCAACATAATTGCATCTCCGTAGGCTAGAACTCGGTACGCCCGAGAAGGGCAAACCGCCCGCGCTGGCGCTGGCAATCGACATGCCTCCGACCGGGGCAAGCAATTCACTCTGGCAAGCAGCGTTATGGCCGCGCCGTCGCCGCATACCTCCATCTCCCAAGGGGCACTGCGACGCGTGAGGAGATTTCCGCCCACCCTGTGTGGAGGTTTCCGCAGAGTAGGTGTGCCGAGAGCCCAGTAAGCGGGAGGCCTCTTCCATCTGCGCCCCACACGCGGAAGCCGGCTGGCCGGTGCTACGCCGCTCGTCGCTCCCCGGAAAAAGTTGTTGCCAGCGGGTTGGTCGAACAAAACCCAAATATTACCATGTTCCCTAGAGCGGTCAAGGCCTGGCCGATGCCTCTCGCAGGAAGCGTGAGCGCCCCGCAGGCCAGAGAATCGGGCCGCAGGGATGTGGCGCGGGGCGTTTCACATATCGGCCACCGGATATCGCGATGATGCCTTTGGGCAGTTCTCGGCCGGTGGGGGAGCGACGGACGGCAAGTTGCACCAACAGGCCACCCTGCCCGCGAACGCTCTCGCTAGTACCCAAACCTAACATCTTATATCACAAGCAGTTCTGCGATTATGCTCTGGCGACATGGCTTCTGTGGCGCTATTGGCCAGCTCGCCCCCGCAGTGGCGGTGTTTCGCCTCCAACCGCCTCCGTTCGAATGCGTGCTGCCCGTTTCTTATAGCAGAATGCTGGGGCGGTTGCATACCAAACAAAAACCGACTATCTTGCGTTGTGTCGCCTTCGGGTTCCGGACGTGAGTCATTCAGGCCGCGGGACAGCCGAAGGCGGCGAATGGAGAATGGAGCCACTTCTTGAGAGGAACATCGAATGACGCAAGTAGCGACAGCACCGGCGCGGGGAATCGTCCAGCCCTTCAACAGCGGGCATCATCGCGTTCGTTCGGTCCGGATCACCGGTGGCTTCCTGGACGGGGCGGCGTTCGATCTGGCGGACGGCCTCAATTGCTTGATCGGCGCCCGAGGCACCGGCAAGACGACCGTTCTCGAGCTGGTTCGGTATGCGCTGGACGCACTGCCATCCGCGCCCGACTCGGAGCGCTATCGCATCGAGACGCTCGTCAAGGCAAACCTCGGCGATGGCTCGGTCGAACTGGTGATTGAAACCCGCGAGGGGCTGACCTACAAGATCATCCGGTCGTGGCAGGATGACCCTGTCGTGCTGACCGCCGACGGCGCGCCGACGGAGGTCACGCTGCGGTCGGGTGGCGTGTTCCGTGCCGACATCTACAGCCAGAACGAAATCGAGCGAATCGCCGACCAGGCCCTGTCCCAATTGTCGCTCATCGACAATTTCGAGGCTGCCCAGATTGTAAAGCTCACTGCCGAGCTGCGTACGCTGGGGTCGCGTCTGGCGACGAACGCCACGACCTTGATGCCGCTGCAGGACCAGATCAACACGCTGAACGACGAGATCGCGGGCATACCGGCCATCGACGAGAAACTCAAGGCCCTGGGCCCCATCACCGGCCAGAACGCGGAGGCCGTCACCAAGGCGCAACAGGCGAAATCAATGCGGCAGCGAGAAAGCCAGGCGTTGAACAGCCTGTGGGAATTCCTAAAGGAGTACGATCAGCAGATCGAGGATCTCCGGGGCCAAGTGACCAGCCGGACAGCGCAATGGATGACGCGCGACATGCTTGGCGGCGCGAACGGTGCAGCTCTCACCAGCATGAAGCAAATGCTGCTCGAGGGCGGCGCGGACATCGACGAATGCCTAAGGCAAGCGCGATCCCGACTCTCCCAACTGCAGTCCTCGCTTGGCGACGCGGGCACTACCCTGCACGGTACGCAGGCTCAGCAGGAAGCGGCCTACCAGGAGCTGGTCAAGAAGGATGCCGCCCTGCGTGGCCAGGCGGCGGAGCGGTCCAACCTCGAACGGATGAAGAACGACCTCCTGGCCAAGCAGCGCCAGCGCGACGCCCTCATCGAGAAACAATCGTCGCTCCAGCGGGACCGCACACAACTGCTGCAAAAACTCTCGGAACTCCGTGACAGCCGGTATGCGGTGCGAATGGCCATCGCCCAGCGGATCAACACGGCGTTATTGCCTGCGATTCGCGTCACCGTCGAGCAGTCCGGGCATCACGGGCAGTACCGGGCCCTCCTTGAGGACGCCCTGCGTGGCGGTCGCATGAAGCAGGGGGTTGTTGCGCAGCGAATCGTCGAACGGATCGCGCCGGCGGAGTTGGTTGCCCTGATTCGCCGCGCCGATGCCGCCGGGATCTCGGAACGATGTGGGATCAACGAGGATCAGGCTCGAAAGGTGGTCGATACGCTCAGAAACACCGAGACATCGTTCACCCTCGAAGGTGTCGAGCTCGCCGATCGGCCGCGAATCGAACTCAAGGACGGCGAGGGGTACAAGGACTCGTCCGCGCTATCGACTGGTCAGAAATGCACGACCATCCTTCCGATCCTGCTGCTGGACAGCGACACGCCGCTGTTGGTCGACCAGCCCGAAGACAATCTGGATAATCGCTTCGTGTGTGAGTCGGTCGTCCAGAGCATCCGCAAGGTAAAAAGCCGGCGACAACTCGTGTTCGTGACACACAACCCGAACATCCCCGTCCTCGCAGACGCGGAACGAGTGTTTGTGTTAGAATCGGATGGCGCTCGCGCCAGCAAAGCAACCGAGGGCGACGTGGACGAGTGCTGCGATGCCATCGTGAACCTGCTCGAGGGCGGTGAGGAGGCTTTCAAGCGCCGTCAGGAGAGGTACGCCTACTGATGAAGGCACTCGGCGATTCAACATCGGTCGATCTGACCGAGGCGCTGTCGCAACTGCGTGCAGATCGCGACGCCGTCCCCTGGCCGCAGCGCCGGCAGATCGTCGCCCGAATCGCGGGCCCACTTGCCGAGGGACAGGCTGGCGATCCGTTTCGTTCGCTGCTGCTGCTCCTGGCTGACGACCCCAAATGGGAGGTCCGAAAGGATGTCGCCGACGCTCTCGCCACCATTCCCGACAATGACCTCGCGATGCTCGCGGAGCGGTTCCTGGCCGACAGCCACGCTTATGTCCGCCGAGCCGCCCTACGGAGCATCGAACGACGCAAAAAGGCGGCGAGGGAGGCGCAAAAGCGCAGACGAGGCGTCGATCTGGTTCTCGCCCTTTATCAGGAACTGGAGGAGAAGCACGGCAAGGCGGCGGCGGACATGGCGCGTCGCCTTGCCGAGCAGCTCTATGATACGCTGATCGGCGCGACTGTCCACGAGATGCGCAGCGTCCTGACGGCCCTGAAGGAGGACAACGCCCGGATCATCGAAAGGCAGGACGCCGACGAGCTGGACCCGCGATTCCTCCGCCGCAAGTCGCACAAGATCGCGGATCGCCTGGCATTTCTGGAGCGGCTCCTTCAGGACATGCGCAACTACGCTCAACCGATTTCGAGCGAGCGCACCACCGTCACCGTTGCCGACCTTCTAACCGAGGCTCGGAGCATTGTCTCCGAAAATCTTAAGGCGCGGAACGTCAGCCCACGCAAGGTCGCCCTGACTATCTGCGCGCCGCCAGAGCTGACGGTGAGGGTGTCGCGCGTCCACATCGTGACGGCGATCGTCAACGTGCTGAAGAACGCCTTTGACTTTCTGCCGGCGGACGGCGAAGGGCCGAAGGGGCAGATTGTGGTCCGCGTGACGGAAGAGTCCAAGCAGGTTCACATTGTGGTGCAAGACAGCGGTCTGGGCATTCCGGCGGCCAACCTGGACGAGGTACGGCAGTGCCTGCCCGGCCGGACGAGCCGCCGGCACGTCGGGACGGGATTCGGCCTCTGCAACGCCCGGCGGTTCGTCGAGGCCCACGGCGGCAGGCTGCTCATCGAAAGCGAAGAGACCGGCGGTACGACCGTCACCTTGATTGTGCCCACTGGATGAGGATGGGGGAATGAAGTATCGCGCTTTGGTGGTGGAAGACGACAGCGAAATCGCCGAATCGGTATTTGACACCCTCGACTCGCTCGGCCACGAGTATGTGTGGGTGAAGTCACAGGAAGAGGGCCGCGCGCAGATCGCTGCCGGCGGGTTCACCTTTGTGCTGCTGGACCTCCAGATTCCCGTGCGATTTGGCCGCGGCTTGGCCTGCATCGAGTACGGGGAGCACCTCGCACGGGAGATGCACGAAAGCCCGACGATGCGCGGGGTTCCGATTATCGTCATGACCGCGTACGGGAAGGAAGGGCTGGAGATCGCGGCTCCCCTTTGCGAGCACGGCGTGGTTGACTTCATCAACAAGCCGTTTCCGCGAACGGGTCGCACACTGGCGTCGCTGATCCAGTCGGTGCTCGAACGAACGTGGCGGCGTCGCGATGGCTGCGACGCAAGACCCGCAGGGCAGAGGAAGCCGTTTCGCGGCGGCCAACTCGTTTTTCATGCCGACAGGGTCGAGTTGTGCGGCATCAAGGTCTGTGGCGGGCCCGAATGCGGGATCATGCGGGCGCTCCTCGACACGCTGCGCGAGCGCCGGCCCGATAGGCGATACAAGGCCTTCAGCGGCGCGGAACTGGCTCGGCGGGCGGGCGCCGATCGCGGGCAGAACGCCGCCGCCGAGGCCATTCGGGGCTTCCGTCAGAAAGTCCAGCAACTACTGCTCGACGAACTCAACATGGACTGTGATGCCTGCGACGTGATCGAGAACAACCGCCGGCACGGTTACCGGTTCTCCGAGAAGATCGAGGTCCGCAATCACGATGACCCTGTAATCGCTCCCCCTCACAAGACCGATGGCACCGCAAATCCGGCTGACCCCGTATTCCATGCAGGAATACAGGGTCACGAATCTACAGAGCCGTCGATGCCCGATGGCCCTGTATTCTCGCGCACAATGCGGGACCATGCCGAAGCGAGGGGGGAGCGTGGCACCGCAAACGATCCAGCCGGCACCACAGACGTTCGGAAGAACGCCGCGGATGATCAGGCCGATCATCGACTCCGCTGGTTGCGGGAGCAACTTGGTGCCGGCCGACCGCTCCGGCGGGAGGACCTCGAGCGGCAGTTCGGCGTTTCCATTACGACCGCCAAACGCGACTTTCGCGTTCTGCGGGACGCGGGAGAGATCGAATTCGTCGGTGCGGCAAAGACCGGCCATTACCGCCTCGCGGCGCGCCAAACCTAGGCGCACCGGGCCGCAAGTCGTTCTACCGCTTGCAGATACGACGGCGTTGACCCAACGAAGGCAGCCATGTAGCCTTCGACCAGGATGGGTGACGGTTCAAACGAGTGCCAGTCACCCCGATTGCGGCCTAAAGCCGCAATAGAGCAGGAGAGAGGAGAAAGGAGAGAGTAGAGTGGAAGCTGACGCCTCGGTTGGCGAAACGTCGCTTGCGCGCGTCCAGACCTCTCCTGCGGTCTACTTTCTCCTTTCTACTTTCTCGGCATGTCGATATGCTCGCCGCATGCCATTCGCCTTCGAGAAACTCCAGGTCTATCAGAAAGCCGTCGCCTTCGCCGATGCGGTGTGCACACTGACCAAGGGCTTCCCCCGCGGGTACTTCTTCCTAGCCGATCAGCTCAACCGCGCTGCGCTCTCCATCGCCGCCAACATCGCCGAAGGCAACGGCCGGTTCACCAAGGCCGACCGCCGCAATTTCTTCGGCATCGCCCGGGGCAGCGTGCAGGAGTGCGTCCCGCTGCTGGAATTGGCTAAGCGACAGAACCTGTTGGAGCCACCCCGGCACGAAGAAATGAAGGCTGGCCTGGAAGAGATCGCCCGGATGCTCTCCGGCCTGATCAACGGCCTGGACAAACGCGAGATTTAAGGCTTCTGCCGAAAGCGGGAAGGTGTCTTCTTGTGCATACTGGCTTCACGAAACCTTCTGGCTGCCGAAACACCTCGCGGCCTCCGCGTGCAACTGGACGAACGCGACAAAATGACCGCCGGCCTGATCACCGGCCTCGAAAACCCCAACCCCAACCGCAACCCCAACCCCAATCGCAACCCCAACCGCAACAGCCACCCCAACCCCAGCCCCGCCCCCGCATTCAGCGAAACCGGTTAACCCAACGGCCCCACCCCCAGGCCGCCCGCAACCACCCCGGCGGCCGCCAACCGAAAGGCCACCCCATGCCGCGACGACAGATCTCACCCCAACGCAAGGGCGCCTACTACGCCGGAACCGCCCTCCAGGTCATCGGCTTTCTCACCTTCGGCTCGGTCTTCGTCACCGGTATCATGCACTTCGGCGATTTCGACAACTTCGAGTCCGAAACCAAGTCGGCCGGTCTCCGCGCCATTCTGGGCATGGCCGTGATCATCCTCGGCAGCGTCATCCGGGGCATTGGCGTCCGCGGCGTCGCCGGCTCCGGCATGATCCTGGACCCCCAGTCCGCCCGCGAGGACGTCGAGCCCTGGTCCCGCATGGCCGGCGGCATGCTCAAGGATGCCCTCGACGAAGGCGGGATCAACCCCGGCGCATCCGCAGACGCCGCCCCCCGGGAGCCGGATTTCGCCCAAAAGCTCCGCAATCTCCACGCCCTCTACCAGGACGGCATCCTGACCGAAGAGGAGTACCGCAAGGAAAAAGCCGAGCACCTCGAGCGCAACTGACCCCGCCCACCACCGCCCACGAACCACCAGCCACCGCCGCCCACTACCCACCAACCACCGCCCACCAGGCCCGCGCCCGCGCAACCCGGAACCCGCCGATTCGCGCTCCGCTCCCACCCCTCCGCCAAAAAACCCCTTACCCCCGCCCCCGCACGTGTGGTATATTCCAACCATGCGGCGACGGTCCCGAACAACACGGTTCTTCAAATGGGCGGGGCTCTTGCTCGTGGCCCTGCTTTTGGTTGGGTGGGTCGCGAGTATTCCCATGGAGTGGATCTTGTTCACGTCCTCTACCGAGTACACTGTCGCCAGTGGTGCAATTCGATGCCGTCCGGTAAGTCGCGGTGCGGACCCGATATCCCTCCGGGCATTCGCTAACGACTTCTACCCAACGGCATGGAAACCGGGCATCGAAGATACTACTGGTGGGTTTGAGGTTCTCATGCCGTTCTGTTGCCTGCTTGCACTTGCGGCGATGCCAACATACGTGCTCTGGCGACTGGATCATCGCCTGAGTCGCGAACCATTCCAGACATGCGACAACGGCTGCGATGACAGCAAAGTCAATGAGATTCCAGAAGGCGACAGCGAAACGGGTCGACGAGGGCTGCTGCGATTGGGCAAGTGGGTGGGGCTGGGTTTGTCAACAACGGTCGCCGTTGGATGGGTCGCCGCAGTTTTCCTTTTTGTCTGCGTTTCGACCTCGCATGGCAACATTTGTTTTTCTGATGGCTGCGTCGAACTTGCGAGCAAAGGCGGAAGGGGACCTTTCGGTATATGTGCGTGGTTCAATCAACAGCGCGACGTCCGGCTACTCCCGGGTTACGAACATTGGGATTACTTTGACTATACGAAGCATTTGTACGTTCCGATGTGGTGCATTCTTTTGGCCGTGGCAATTCCGACGTTGGTGCTCTGGCGAGTCGACCGTCGACAACTGCATGGGCGCTGCCGGCGCTGCTGGCGCTGCGGCTACAACCTCACCGGCAACACCAGCGGCGTCTGCCCGGAATGCGGGGAGCCAGCATGAAGCGATGCGTGCCAACTGCACAGCGGCCGAACCTGCTGATTCGCGCTGGGTTGATCGGCCTGCTGCTGACGGCAATCCAGTCCGCGCTACCGATGAAGATCATCGGTACTTCGCGGGAGGTCCTGGAAACGCGGCATGGATTCCCATACGCCTGGATGGTGATCGACAGGCGGGGTACTCAGGCCCGCTTTCACGTCGAGCCCCTGATACTGATTCCCGATTTCGCATTCTACGGATTGCTCACCGCGTTCATTCTATGGGGCAGAAATCAGATTCAGGTCGAACGCAGACGTCGCACCGAAACTTGTCTAAACTGCGGCTACAACCTCACTGGCAACGTATCCGGCGTGTGCCCGGAGTGTGGGAAGGCGAAGTGACGTATCAACCTCCATCTCGCTGGCGAACCACGCTCAAGTGGATAAGCACCGCAATGGGAGCGCTGCTCCTGATCATCTGGGTCGTTAGTCTTGCCCGGCCGCTCACCATCCAATGGCCGGGCGACGCATTCGCACTTGGCTCCGGATGTGTGGGATACCCTGAGCGAGAGACGTCGGATCCCCAGGTGATGACCCTGAAGCTCAGGCAGGTCGTATGGGTACCGAAGCACTTTCCCATGCCACCGATCGCTTTCATCCCCCTGTGGATACCTCTGCTGGTCGTGTCCATTCCGATATGCACCCTCTGGTATCGCGACTGCCGAGCGCCGCAGGGGCGTTGTCTGCAATGCGGCTACAACCTCACCGGCAACACCACCGGCGTCTGCCCGGAATGCGGGGAGCCCCTATGAGACGACGCGTCCGGACAGAAGGGTCCGTCAAGTGGCGACCAAACTCGTCGATGATCCGGACGCTGAAATGGGCAGGCCTCTGGGCGATGTTGCTGTTATGCGTGCTGGACTGGGCGACGCATGCGAACCCGTATGTGCTCGATGCAGGAAAGCACTTGGAGTTGGGCATTGGACGATCCAGCATCCGCATCTTGTGGACTTCATACGGTGACGCCATCGCGTGGGATGTCGTGCATATAACGCCCAGTTCTTCGATTCGTGAGAATTCGTTCTACCTGGCACTCCCGCTTCATTTGGGCGTCCTGATAATTCTGCTCCCCACCGCGATTCTCTGGCGCCGCGACCGCCGACGGGCGAAGGGCCAATGCCACCGCTGCGGCTACAACCTCACCGGCAACACCAGCGGCGTCTGCCCGGAATGCGGGACGGCGATATGAGCCCACGGCGACCATCGATTCTCGTCCGAGCGTTGCGGTCCACGGGCCTGGCAACCTCTTTGCTCCTGATCATCCTCTGGGTCGTTTCCGAATCCGGCGACGTGTTCGGCTACTTCAGCCCGCGGGGGAGCACGTTCGTCATGGACGGCCATATCTGCCAGCCCTTTCATGATCGATTGCCTGCCTCGCTCTCGTTTGCCTCGGGTTGGTGCCTGCTCGACCGCGATGCGGCCCCGGCGCGCAGCGACTTGAGCATCCCCCTCTGGCTTCCCTTGCTGCTGGTCGCGACGCCCACCTTCCTCATCTGGCGACAAGGCCGGGGCATGCTGCCAAGCCCCGTGCGGCGTGCGGTGCACCGCGACCGCGCGCAGCGCCCGCGATGCCAGCTTGGGCCGCCGCGAGGGGATGCCTGGCGGCGCGCCCGGATGCGGCGCTTCCAGTTGGCGGGAATGGCGCTGTGCGGGCTGCTCGTGGTGGCCTGGCCGTTGAGCTTCTTCGCGGGTTGCTCCTACGGCGCCTCCTGGAAGCACTTCGGCATGACCCTTGTTCTCCGCTGCGGTGAGGCGGTCGTGTTCGCCGACAGGACGCCCCTGTCACACCCATTCGAGGGCTGGCGGTCCTTCCGTCCCGGCAATGCCGGCGGCTGGTTGCCGACCCTGCCGGGGATCAACCTGGAAGCGGACATTTCTGACCAGGGGACCTTCTTGCCGGGAAGGGACATCACGCTCTTCATCCCGGTGTGGTGCCTGCTAGGTTGTGCTGTTCTGTTGACGCTCCTATTTGCGCAACGCGGCCGCCGCCTGGCGGAATCCCATTGCCCCACCTGCGGTTACAACCTCACCGGCAACGCCAGCGGCGTCTGCCCGGAATGCGGGCTCGCGCTCGGGAAGCAATCGCAGCACGCTTCCCTGGCGGATCAGTGGGAGCGATCGCCGTGATTCGAAAGGTCACACATTCTGTCCTCCTTGGTCTGGCCGCCGTCGTCGCACTAATCTGGGTGGTGACGTTGATATATCCCGATCCGCTCTGCTGGCAGAATCATGATCGATTCTTGAAGCCGGGACATAGGTCGGTTTCCCTGAGCCCCGGCGGCTTCTGCCTCGCATTCACGGATGAGGTGGACACCCAGCGGGCATCGAGTTGGAACATCGGCATCTGCCGGGTGACCGTGCTCGACGTCTACAGTCACGCCGTCAACGACGGTGCTGCGGTGACGATACTCGCGCCCAGGACCATTCTGGTCTATCTGCACTTTCCGCTTATCCTGGGCCTGTTGCTGGCATATCCGGCTTATCGTGCTGCACGCGCCGGGGCCCGTCGCCTTGCCAGGAAGGCAGGTGCGTGCCGCACCTGCGGCTACAACCTCACCGGCAACGAATCCGGCGTCTGCCCGGAATGCGGGGAGACCGAATGAGAAGACCCTCCCGGACCAGGCGGATCTGCAAGTGGGTGGGGCTGCTGCTGTGCATCCAATTGGCCGTGACGGCGGAATGGGAGTTGATGATATCGCCAAGTCGGGCGACACTGTGGCAAGTGCTGCTGCCGTGCACGCTGTTTACGGCGTGGCTCTGGTACCGAGATCGTCGCTTCCCGGGGGCGACGTGTCAGCAATGCGGCTACAATCTCTACCGCAACACCAGCGGCGTCTGCCCGGAATGCGGGGCCGGAGTGCGAGGTGACTCCGGAGGATCGTTCGATTGAAAACGCCAGCTCCCGCGCCCAGAAGGCTATAGCGGCATGAACAATGAAGAAACCCAACAAACGTCTTACTCGGCTTGGGCTGGCCCCCGCTGCCCGACCTGCTGCACGGCAGGCCAGTCGCGCATCATCTGGACGCTTGCCAACCTCTTCAAGGCCATTGTCAGCATTCCTCTTTGGGTTGTGTTCGGAACGGACTTGTTCTTGATTTCCCTGAGACGCCGCTGTACCGTCTGCGGAGCGAAGTTCCTTCCCAGGGCGATGTTGAAGGTCAAAGATGCTGTGTGTTGGCGATGTGGCTATCCCATAAAAGGCCTTGCCGAACCGCGTTGCCCCGAGTGCGGCACGAGGTTCCCCTCTTGCGTGCTTGATAATGATGCCAACGTGCGGCCATCACCCTGAATTCACCGACCCAATCAGATGGGAGGTAGGTGGTTGCTGTCGACTCCTGGCCCGATAGAAGCGACATTTTGTGGGTGGCTTCAGTGACTCACCAGCGTGAATTCCGTAGCATTCGCCGCCACGCAAATCGCAGAACCGCGGCAAAAGGCAGCTCGAGAAAGATGAGAGACGCGGCGCGAATACGTGAACGCCGGCGCAGGCATCGCCGGGGCTTCCATGGGCTCATCGCCATCTCCGTCCTGGTGGTCGCGGGACTGCTGGTGGTCAGTTGGGTGAATCCGATTCATCTTTGTCTTGACCAATCGCGTGAACGTTTCCACCAACTCCATCTCGCGGACGGCGCCATTGTGTACGGATATGCCGATGCCAGCGCGCCTGCCTTGATGGCGCTTCAATCAGATGCGGCTTTCCGATACCGACTCCAGGTATCGACGCTCAGTTTCACGTGGCGTTTGTTCGACACCTCGCACAAGCATCTCGAAGATTTCCGCGAAACAGTGCGCGCGTATGGCCGCACGCTCGATTTGTCCGCGTTCGAACGACATGTCGTGGCCATGTGGAACCAGGCCACGACCCAGCAGGCGATCGTTGCGTCACATTTCGTTGATCTTCTCGCCGACCGATGGGGCTATGCCCATATGCAGCTTGAACCGGTGCAAGAGACGGTGTTTGCGTGTAATCTTCTGGTGGCACTGACCGTCCTTGTGGGCGCCTGGCTGCTGGTGGCCGTCGGCTGCCGCGCGTTTCGGATCTCCAGAGCACGTGCGGGTGGGTGCACCTCATGCGGCTACAACCTCACCGGCAACGTATCCGGCGTCTGCCCGGAGTGTGGGGAAGAAATGAGACCCAGCGAATCTGTGGAAAGCCAAGTGCGCTCCAGCGAATGAGCTGACAATGTTCCAGCCAAGCAGAACGATCCATTCTCGCGGGGTGGCTGTTCTCGCCACCATCTACGGCACGGGCGTGTTCGCGCTCGCGAGTGTGTTCTTCAGGAGACACATTCTGTACGCTGGCGGGGGAGTTGCAGAAGCGTTTGGATTTCCGTCTCCGTGGCTTTTCTTCGAGGTACCAAACCGAGCGACAGCAGGCTCCCCAGTCCACGAACACGTAAGCATCGAATACGCCAATCTAGTCGTCGATTGGGGTCTTGCGATCTCGGTCGTGGCACTGTTCATCGTAGCGATCCGGCGGCTCAGGCGTTCGCCCCGTGCCGCTACCGATGGCAAATGTCGATCCTGCGGCTACAACCTCACCGGCAACGAATCCGGCGTCTGCCCGGAATGTGGGGAGGGGCGAAAGTGAGTTCGCCGGCCGGAGGCTGCCGGTCGGCGGGACGGAACGCTGCTCATGGAATGGACCACGCAGAATTGGTTGCGCTGGGGATGGTGGGCTTTGCTGATTGCTCAACTTGCCCTGCTCGCCTACGTGATACCCCGCGCATCCGCACAGTATCCCTTCGCCTTCGCCATGTCGGTAGCGCCCATCTACTCGGTGGTCACCTTCTTGACCTTGTCGCTGCTCGCTCGCCACAAGCGCCGTCCGATCCCGAACCGAGACGTGGTTCGCATCGGAGCCTGGACACTGTTCGCCTTCGCGCTGGGCGTGAAATGCGCGCCCTACTTCGAGGTTTTCGCGGCGAGACACTGGTATGCCAAGGAAGTGGCCTCGATCTGTGCAATGATATTCAGCCTGCTGGCCATTCTGTACGCGACGTTCCGCATGTCTTTAAACCGTCAAAGTCCCGAACAGCTCCAGTGCTGCTCATGCGGCTACAACCTCACCGGCAACACCAGCGGCCGCTGCCCCGAATGCGGAGATCCACGATGAACGCCATAACACCATCCGCTCTGTTCACCCTCACCAGCATGTCGCTCATCCTGCTCGGCGCCTGCGCCACGCCGGAGGAGCAACTGCAAAACGCATGCCGCCGGGCCGATCGAATCACCGTCCGCACAGCCGGCATCGACGGCCACGAAATGACGAGCGTGCCCCCCTGCGAGATCCGCGGGGCCGGCCAGGTCGCCAGCTTCCTTGACGCGCTCGACTTCGAACCTGGGCCCCGACCGGCGTGCAAATGTCTCGGCAACGTATGGATCGATGTCTTCGACGAGTCACAGTTGCTCGCCACCTTGAGCGTCCACCACGGCGAGCGCGTGTCCTGGCGGAATGGGAGCTGGTCAGGCCACCTGGTCCTCACCCGCACAAGCCTCGCAGCCGTGGACGACTGGCTGGCCGACAACGGCTGTCCCACGATCGCATCCGTGGAAACAGGTTCCCGACAGTCAGCGAACCCGCAAACCCCATCCGACGACCGTGCGGCGACGCCATCCAACAGCCCGCCGGTGTTTCACCTCCGCAAACTACCAGGTCACCACGCAATCGAGGATCCTGCCGGGCTCTTGGCCGCAGCGTGGCCCGACGGGCGGATCGTCCGCGCGCCGTCGGTGGAAAAGGCCGGTCAGGAGTACGTCGAGGGCCGGCTCGACCCGGCCCAACTCGACGCCGTGCTCGACCACGCCCGGCAGCTCGGCCTCGGATCCGGCAATTGCAATCAACTGGTCACCGTCGATGCGGGTAGTCTCGCGCTGACCATCCGGTTGAGCGGCGAATGGCATCGTTGCGCCGAATCGATACCCTTGGCCCCGGACTCGCCCCTTGCCGCGTTTGCGGAGCGGGTCCTGGCGACGCCGCTGGATGACTCGCACGTGTTCTCGGCAGACGACGCAAGGACACTCGACTTTGAACTGCTTCAAGACCTGAATTGTGGCTCCCGCTAACCGGCGTGACGCCCGCCAATCGCGACGGCATCCGACCGGCGCTCGGAGCATCGCGCCACCGGCAGAGCCCAGCCAGAACGAACCCCATGGCCAATAATCTCAACGACAACGCGTCGTGTCGCACCTGCGGCTACGACCTCCGCGGACAAACGCAACCGCGCTGCCCGGAGTGCGGTCGCCATTTCGACCCGCAGGACCCCACCACCTACGCCTTCCGTCCGCAACGGATCCCCATCGGACTGGGGTTCGCCCTCTCCGGAATCCACCTCGCCGTGACCTTCGTCCTGTTGCTTTACGTCCTGGCCGACGGCCTTGGCCCCCCGGACGACCTCACCGTGCCGCCACCCTCACCGCTTGCCGAGTCAGCCGGTATGCTCCTCAAAGTCCTGATGCAGCCCCTGGTGTCGCTTTGGAACAAGTGGATGAGCCAGCACGTCCCCAACCTCGTTGAAATCCTCCTCTTTCTGCTTAACAGTTGCGTATGGGGTTTCCCCATCGCCATACTGTGGGATCGCCTGCGCCGCCGCCTCCGCCGACCCCAGCGCCCCCGCACCCGATGAACGCACCCGCCGACCCGTCGTCGCATCACCGACGCCGTCTACGCCTGTACGCGCACCGACAGCAGCAGGCCAGCGCGTGACCGGGGGAATGAACCCACACGCCTGTCTATCCCCCTCCGCCGCCCATCAGCTCGAGCGCGCTGCGCAACGCGTCAAAAAAGAACTTGGCGAACTCGCCGAAGAAAATGACCAATAGGTCCACGAACGGAAGCATGGCAGTCTCCTGTCAATGGTGATTGCGCGACTCAGCGTCGCGGCCGCGCTCGGCTGCCGCGCGGTCTACGAAGAACGTCCCCTCGGCCGTGCGCCGCCCGTCCCCGCTGCGCCCCGAAACGCGAAAACGGCCGGGGCGCAGGTGCACCTTGAGCAGCCGCGTCTCTCCCGGCATCAGCGGCGTGTGCGTCTCCTTGACCACATGCGCACCTTCCACCCGCAGCATCCAGGGTTCACGAACGCCATTGTGCAGCGAGAAGCCGACAATACCCGCCGGCGCCGCCTCGGGCAGCTCGAGACCCGCATCGTTGTACTCCAGTGCCGGCCCCCAAAGACACCGGTGATGGCTCCGCAACACCGGCCACGGCCACGCTCAGTCCTTCCCTGGCTCCATCTCCAGGTTGGTTGCGGGCGGATCCAGCACGTCGGCCGCGATGGTGCGGTAGCTGATCTCCTGCTCCGTGTACCAGTCCTCGGGAATCCGACCGCCCACGTGCAGCTCGAGTGCCAGTATCGCCGCGCGCAGATCGCGCAACGCCGACAGGTACGCACGGTGGGCGTTCACCAGTTGATCCACCGCGCTGAGATACAGCAGCACGTTCATCCGCATGGCGTCATAGTAGGTGTTCGTATATGCCATCGCCGAGACCATCAGCGGCTCGATGTCGCTGCGGTATATCTCCGTGTGGGCGGCGTGAAAGTCGATCAGCGCCAGGTCCTCCCACAGCTCGCGCCGCACCTGGTTCTTGATCACCATGAGCAGCTTCTTGCTCTGCCGATGCCGGTACTTGTCCTTGGAGATCTGCGCCTGGTTCCAGTCCCACAGCGGAACCTCCATGACGATCCCCGGCCCGACCGCACGCTCATGGGCCGTGTGGGTCTTCACCGACTCGTAGTCCGTACCCTCACGCCGCACCTTCACCTTCTGGCTCGGGCCTTGCTCGTAGCTCACCCCCACGCGGACGAGCTCGAGAAACTGGACCTCCTCCAGATCCACGCGGGCTTCGGCCGCCGCCACCTGCCAGTCCCGCACCAGCACGTCCAGGCGATGCCCGTACGCAAACGGCAGCACCTCCTTGGGGTCGTAGCCCGGCACGCGCACCGTGAAATCCGCCGGCGCGAGGCGATAGTCAAACTGCTCGGGCTTCAGCGACAGAATCTCATTGAGATGCGCCCGCGCCCGCGTAACCTCCATGTCGGCCCGGGCCAGCTCGATCCGCTGAAGATGCATGTTCATCATGGCGAGCTGCACCTCGAAGTCGTTGTGCAGTCCGAAGTCGTAGCGGTAATCCACCTCGCCCGCGATGCGCTCGAAGACCTGGAGGTGCTTGGCGATGTACGCCCGCCGCTCGACGGCGATTTGCAGATCAAGGTATGCCAGCTTGGCCTGGAACGCCGTGTGCACGATGGCGTCGGACACGTTCATCAGGGTGGCGTAGAGCTGCGCGGTCTCCAGTTTCGCGTGAAACGGAATCATCCACAGGTCCGCGATGTTCCAGACCACCGCGCTCTCGATGATGGTGAAGGCGTTCGGGCTCGGCCAGCGGATGTCGGCCCCCAGCCGCGGATTCGATGGCAGCCACGCCTCCACCAGCTCGCTCTTGGCAATGCCGATTTCCTCAAACTGGGCCTGAAGCATCTTGTTGTTCAGCAGCGCAATCTGGACAGCCTTCTCTTCAGTGAGCCCGTCCTTGAGCAGCTTCGAAACCCGCTGCTTGATGATTTTGCTGTCCTCCCCGCCCACGTCCCAGTCAAGGTCGTAGCCGGTCCGTTCTTCACCCACCGTGCGAACTTGCTCCCATTCCTCGTGCGTTTCGACGCACCCCCAGGCCAGGGGCAGCAGCAGGGCGGCGATGGCGCAGGGCAAACGGTTCATCGCTCCACCTCCTCCCCGGCACGACCGGTGGGGCGGCGATCGCCGGTGCCACCACCGTCATTCCGCTCCGCATTCGCCTCCCGCTCCCCATCGGCCGCTTCCTCCCGCTCGCGAATCTCCTCCGCCCGCCGGGCGTTACGCCCGTCCACCGATCGGCCGTCCTCGTCCGGATGCGACCACGCCTCATCGGGGTCACGCGGCTGTACGTGCACCAGCGTGAACATCCCCCCAAACGGCATCTCCCCCAGCGGCATGTCGGGCAAGTCGTTCACCACGTGATGCAACAGGTGACAGTGCAGCCGCCAGATGCCGGGATTCCAGGCCACGAACTCCACGTCTCGGCACTGCCCCGAGCCGATCAACACGGTGTTGCCGGGGAACTGCGCGCTCCGCGGGATGGGCCCGCCCTCGGTGCCCGTCACCCACCAGGTATAGCCGTGAAAGTGGATCGGGTGGTTGTCCATGCTGATATTGCCCCAGCGGATGCGCACCCGCTCCCCCTGGGCAACCTCCAGCACGTCGATGCTGGGCGCCACCTTGCCGTTGAAGGTGTGAAAGTTGAACGGGCCCTGTATCTTCGGGTTGGGATTGCCCGGGCGCACACTCCACTGCTCTAGCATGATGGCGAAGTCCTTGTCCACCGCGTGCTCAGGCCCCTCGCGCGGCTGCACCACCAGAAACCCATGCAGCCCCATGAAGTCCTGCTTGGCCACGTTGTAGCCGCTGTGGTAGAGAAACGTGCCGTGCTGATACAGCGTGAACTCGTAGACGAACTCGCCGCCTGGCGGGATCGGCGATTGCGTCTGTCCCGAGGCCCCGTCCATCGCGTTCGGCAGCTCAATGCCGTGCCAGTGCACCGACGTCGGCTCCGGCAGTTCGTTCCGCAGGATGACCCGGATGCGATCTCCCTGGGTACATTCGATGGTCGGTCCCGGCGAGTGGCCGTTGAAGCCCCACGCAAGCAGCTCCACGTCGGGGTAGACGTCGCGCAGCGTGTCCCCCATGTACTCGCGCAGGTGGGTGAGGATCAACGCGTCGCCCGCCGCGCGCTCCTTGACCTTGTGAATCACCGGCTGGGCGATCAGCGTGAACACCTTGACGTCCCCGTCCAGCGCGTATCCCAGCGGCGGCACGTTCGGCGTGATCACCTTGCCCATCTGCCTGCCCATCAACGGCGGCGGCGGCGACGGATCAATATCCGGATGGCGCCAATGAAAAGGCCGCGCCGCCCGCCGCGGTTGCCGCAGGTAACGCACCGAATCCGGCAACCCAGGCTCGGAAAACGCCGCGTCAAAAGGCGTCGAGCGCACGGGATCGGCCGCGGGCGAACGCTGGGTATCGTCTTGGCCCGTGCCCGCCTTCGATTCGGATTCGTCGGGGAAGACCGTGGCTGCGGTGCATAGCCACAGGACAGTGGCGACAATTGCTGGCTTCATGGACGTTGTCTCTCGCGTTGAGCCTGGTCAGTGGGACGCCGACAGATATCCCCACGCTATCCGCTCCAACTGAGCGCCGCTTCACCTCAACTTGAAAAATGCGTAATCCGCTCGGCGCGTGGAAGAACGTCCCATGCAATCTCAGCATCCCCCGCGCGCCACGCGGGCCGGAGAACCCGTGGAAGAAACGCCGCTCCGGCCGCATCCAAGCTGTAGGCGCGGACCAACTTTGAAAACATTCACGCCCGTTTCGTCAGGCTCGCTCCTGGCCGCGGGGCACTGCCCACGAAGACGAGGATGGCGGGGGCGTGAGCGCGACAGGGAACCACCAATGCAAACTTCATCGACCAGCGAAACCGCGTCGCACCGAGCCAGTCGTCACAGCCTGCACGTCCGCCTGGCCGTGATGATCAATCTCATCGCGGTGACTGTGCTGGCGACCTTCTGGGTGGTGGATTACCGCCGCGAGATCGCTGCGCATGTGGCGGTCGAAACCGGTCGGCTGCTGGAAGAGGCCCGGGTGTTGCGGGTGGCCCGGCAGCGGGCCCAGAATCGTGCCGCGTTTCAGTCCTTCCTCGACGAGTTCTGCGCCCAGATGGGCGTCACCGCTTCGCCGGGACACCACATCGCCATTTTCGACAGCGCCGGTCAGGTGGTGACGCGGGCGCACGAACGCGCAGACCCCACCCTCGAATCGGCCATGGCGGCCATCGCCGAGCGCGAAGCGCGATTCCGGTTTCGCGGTGAGGCCTACCTGGCGGTGCAGGTCCCGGCCGGCAAAGGCGACCGTGTGGTGATCGCGCAATCGCTGCGACCCATCCGCGACATCATCCGGGGACAGGCGATCAGTCGGGCCCTGAGTCTCGCGTCGCTTGCATTGTTGATCTTCGCGGGCACCACCTGGTTTGTGCTGCGCTGGGTGCGCGATCCGCTGGAACGACTGGTGCAGGGGGTGCACGCGATCGCCGAACGCCGCTTCAACACCCGGGTGGCCGTCGCCGGCAGCGCGGAACTCAACTTCCTCGCCGACGGCGTCAACGAAATGGCCGGCGAGCTCGAACGCGTCGAGCGCGAGCGCATCGTGCAGATGCAGCGGGCGCGCAAAATCCAGCGCCGCCTGCTCCCCAATGGCGAATGCGTCGGCGGAAACCTTGCGGTGGCGGCCGCCTTTGAGCCGGCGGACAGCGTGGCCGGTGACTTATACGACTTGTGCCCCTTGCCGGACGGTTCGACGCTGGTGGCGGTGCTGGATGTCTCCGGCCACGGTATCGCCGCATCGCTCTACACTGCCCTGTTGCGGGCCGTCTTGCGCGGTGAGGCCCGCCGGTCGACCGACCCGGCGACCATCCTGGCGGCGATGAACCGCGAACTGGCCGACGTGACGGCCCCCTCGGGCGACTTCGTAACGTGCTTCCTGGCCCGCATCGCCGCCGATGGGCGAACGCTCGAGTACATCGGCGCCGGCCACGAGCCGGGCGTGCTGTTACGCGGCGCCGGCGAGATCGAATTGCTTGAAAGCGCGCATTTGCCGCTTGGCGTGGGCCTAGGCGAGACCTACGCCCCCGCGATCACCGAGTTGCAGCCAGGCGATCGCCTTCTGCTCTTCACCGACGGTGTTCACGAAGTCACCCGGCCCGACGGGGCGCTCTTCGGCCGCGCCCGCCTCTTCGAAACCCTGCGGGCACACCGCCGTCTGCCGCCGCGCCAGCAGGTCGCCGCGGTCGTGGATGAGGTGAAGCGCTACGCCGGGGACGCGCCATTAACCGACGACCTCACCCTGATCTGCCTGGAACTCAACAGCGCGGCGACAAACCCGCCTCAAGCCTGAACGCTCAGCGCATCCCCATGCCGTGATGGTGTCCCATCATGCCGCCCGGACCCCTGTGCCCAAACCAGGCGTCGGTCGTGGCGATCCGCTCCGTCGTGTCTCCGTCCCCATCCACGTCATCCACGTCGGGGCCGAAATAGCAGTCGAATACGCCCCCGCACGCATAATCCGCGTGCATGAACCCGGGCACCGCCCAGTCGTTGCCGTACGCCGCGCCGCCAGCCACCGTGCACGCCGGCACGCCCACGTTCTCCAGGCTGCCCAGCCCGACAATCTCCGCGCACGGCGGCTCGAAGTCCACGGTCTCGCCGGCCGGCACGGTGATCTCCGACGACACCTCATCCAGCCCCATGTGGCTGGCGGCATAGACGAAATGGAACGTGCATGCCTCGTCCGTTGTGTTGTGCAATCGAATCTGCATGTGATTTCCCGGGTCGGCCAGATCGGCACTGCTCTCGAAGCCCATCATGGCGCCGAAGTGCCCGCGATACCCGTCCATCGCCGTCCCCCCGAATCCGGTCGATCCCCCGATCTGCCGTGCGACCGCGTCGGCCTTTGCGGCTGTGGCCGTCACGGTGGCATCATCGCCGGCGTCGGTTGGGTCGGACGGCGTCAGGCCGGACATGCACCCCGCCATCATCGAGGCGGACAACGCGAATCCAACACCGATCAGCAACGCTTTGTAAGACATGCAAACACTCCATCACGTTCAATCAGAGGTTATCCACCGAAATCGCTTCCGGATTAGTTCCTTGGATGATCCCCGGGGCACGAATCTTCCTGCACCGTGGGCCTGTTTTCAACCACCAGGTTTGATCCGACGGCGCCAGTTCCATTCTGCAACTGTGCCGTTTTCCTGCATTGCTCGGGAAGAATCCGCCTGCGCGGGGCATCCAAGCACGGTACGCACCTTTCCGGCGGCTTTTCGCACGGCCGGTCAGGCGCATGGAATGAGGCATCTGACCCATAAGCACACAAGGAGCTATCATGAAACGCTCGATATTCGCATGCGCGGCCGCGGTCGCGGTTCTGCTCGGCGCATCGCACGGCGCATGGGCCCAGCATCAGGGGCAGGGACACAACCACGGGCATGGCGATCACCACGCCGCCCAGGCCGATGCGGCGACGCTGCCCCGCTGTCCGGTCATGGGCGGGAAGATCAACTTTCTCGTCAGCACCGAAACCGACGAGGGGCCCGTGTACTTCTGCTGTGCATCCTGTATTTCCAAGTACAAGGCGGAGCCGGCCGTCTTCGCCGACAAGGTGAAGGCCCAGCGCGAAGTCCTCGCCGACCGGCCGAAGGTCCAGACCGTCTGTCCCGTCTCCGGCAAGCCGGTCGATTCGGACGTATCCACCGAGCACGACGGCGAGAAAGTCTACTTCTGCTGCAAGGGGTGTATCGCGAAATACCAGGCCGAGCCGCAAAAATACCGCAAGGCGTTGGCCCACAGCTACACCTACCAGACGAAGTGCCCCGTGATGGGCGGCGAGATCGATCCGCAGGCCTTCGTCCGGGTCGCCGGGGGGAAGAAAATCTACTTCTGTTGCCAGGGCTGCGAGGACCAGCTCTTCGCGGAGCCCGACAAGTACCTCCCCAAACTCGCCGACCAGGGCGTCTCGATCAGCGCCGACGATATGAAGCACGGTGAGAACGAGGCGTCGGCCGGCGCCCCGTCGGATGGTCACGATTCGCATGACCGCGATCACCATCATTGAACGGATCAAGCGGTGCGCTGCGGCTGCCGATCAGGTGGTGACGCGGCACTTGGTTTTATCGTCGGCGGTTTCCACGACTGCGCATGACCCTTCGACGGCAGTTATGCGGACTCGACGACCGGCGCTCGGTTCACTCGCATGAAAGGAATGCAATGATGCGAAGTCGTATCCTCCTCGCGGCGATCCTATTGTCTGGTGCGGCAGCGATGTCCGGCTGCGCGTCTTCCGAGCGGGCTCAAGGTTGGGCGCCCCGGTATCAGCCCGGCGACACCGCCGCCGAGTTCACCTACGTCGATGCCGCCGGAAATCAGAAGGCGCTTTCTTCGCTGTTTGGAGATTTCACCATCATCATGTTCACCCGTTGCGATCAGGACATGCATCAGCCGACCGCACGCATGCTCGAGGAGATGGTGGCCGAGAACCAGACCGAACCGCGCGTGGCCGTGGCCGGGATTGATGTGCATTGGTCCCCGCACGGTTGCCCGGAGCATGCCCACTGCCACGTGATCAACGACCGGACTGAACTGGCCAGCGTGTGTGACGGCGGCGGCGCCATCCGCGCGTTGTACGGAATCCACCAATCCGACGGCCTGTTCCTGGTCGACGCCCGTGGGCGCGTCCTGGCCGCAGCCCCCCTGAACAAGGCCGCCGCGGTCCGTGCGGAACTGCACGAGCGCGTCCGGCAGTTGCAGCACGACCGGGAACGCCGCGAGACCTTCACGCAATAGCTTCGTGGCGCAGCCTGTTGGCTTGGCGTTTCCATTGGGGCGCGGGTGCATCGTCGATGCACCCGCGTTTTCTCGTGATGGTCGCTGTCGCCGAAACCACGCGGGCCCCCTCCGCATGCCGACAGAGGATTCAGCCGCCTCGCAGCAAGCGTTCAGCTCTGCCCAGGATACTGCCGCGTTCAATTGAAGCGGCCGACTTTGTCACCGACGTTGCTTCCACGTAGCAGGTACCGATTCCCTGGCGACGGGCGCAGGCGCGCGTCGGCATGTCGGACGTCATGGCCGCCAGCTTGGGTTATTTCGAGGAGCGCGGCATCGCCGTCAACGTCGACCACGGTCGCGAACCGGCCGACGTTGTAAAGCCGTGGTTCACGTGCTTCTGGATAATCGCCGCGCAGGCGCCATTGCCTCGGGCATAGTATCTGCGAGGAATCACGCTTCGTCCGACGGGTTAGGCGGAAACGGCGTCAGAAATCGATCGGGATGGCGTCCAACGCCGATCGCAGACTGGCTTCATCCAGCGTACTCACCACGCAGATGCACACGTCGTCGCTGCCCAGGTGCATCAGCCGCAGCTTACCCACAACCACGCCGTGGCCGTGGTGCTCGCCCACCGAGCAGGCCATGCACTCAACGTTGCCGTAATCCTTCCGCACGTCCGGCGGGCATTGCAGCAGCAGAAGATGGCTGCCTGACGCGCCTGTATAATGAAACGCCAACGCCGAGTGGCTGGGCCCCATGTTCAACCGATAGCGCCCCGCGAGCTTCAGGTCCGGCCCGACCGAATCCGGCGCGTGCACGCGCACCACCATCCCGTCGGCCACCGCCTCCGCCGAAATCGGCGCGCCGCCGTATGCGGCCATCAACGCCTCAATCCCCGCACCGATGTCGCCGTCGGCACGCTGGAGCAGCGGGGCAAAATCGATCTGGGCCGCCTCCGCCCGGGCGTTGCCTCCCCCGTTCAACGCCACCCACCCGAGCCCGATCGCCAGCAGCACAACGGCCGCCGCCGCGAGCCCACGCGATGCGAACCGGCTCAACCAGGCCCGGCTTATCCGCTCAGCACCATGGACGATGTCCGCCGGACCATCCAGGCGACCTTCGATGGCCGCCCAAAGTCCTTCCGGAGCCGTGACCTGCTCGGCCGTGGCCAGCTTCCGGGCCAGTCGGTCAAGCGCGTCCCGTTCACTGCGACAGCCCGCGCACGCGGCCAGATGCGCCTCCACCGCCCGACGCGCCTCTCCGGGCAGAGCGCCGTCGATAAACGGACCCAACTGGGATCGGATGTCAGCACATGCTTCGTTCATGTCCTACCGCCCGGACCTCGGTTTTGCGGGTTTGGGCTCTCGCTCGCCATCCCGCTCACCACTTCGATGCTCGACGGCCGGGTTTTCTTCCCCGCCCACGCTCGACTCCGCCAGCAGGGCTCGAATTTCCGCCCGGGCACGGTTCAGACGCGAGGCCACTGTGCCGGGGGCAATCTCCAGAACGTCGGCCAGTTCGTCGTAGTTGAGCCCCTCCTGGTAGCGCAGAACCAAAATCACGCGGTGCTCCTCCGATAACTGCCGCAGGGCGTCATCAACTTCGTGCCGGGCCGCGTCGACCGCCGGACGCGTGGCCGATTCCTGACGCTCGCCCACGATCCGCAGGTGCCGACGCTCGGTCTCCCGCCGCCGGAACAACTGGAGAGCCTCGTTCGTGGCGATGCGGTACAGCCAGGTACCCAGCCCCGACCGTTCGTTGAACGCGCCGATCCGCTCAAACGCGCGGACGAAGGTCTCCTGGGCTACGTCAAATGCGTCCTGCTCATCCCGCGTCAGCCGGAGCGCGACCCGGTAGACCCGGTCCGCGTGTCGGCGATACACCTCCCGCTGCGCATCCGACGCTCCGCGGCGACAACCGGCAATGAGTTCCGCCTCTTCCATACCGTTATCGTATCTGGCCACGCTAATCCCGCCAACCCGCCGGCGAGGGGGCGCTGTAAGTGCCGCAACCTGCGGGCGCGGCCCGCGCTCCGCGAGCGGCCGACCTGCGTCGCACGCCGATACCACGCTTTCCGGGCGAACACGCAGGTCTTGTGCAGATCATGCGCTCCGTATATCAATCGGCCTTGATATTTCCCATTGCCCGCGCCCGGGGGTGGCCCTATTCGACCAGCGGCTTCGCGGCGCCGACGACCTTCGCGCCGTCCGGCTTCTGGATTTCGACCCACCACATCACGTTCTCGGGCAATGGATCGGGCGCGACCGCGTGGACGTCGTAATCGTCGTGCGCCGGGGCGTATTCGCCTTTGCCCACGACGGACAGCGTGCGGTCCTCGGTGCCGATCCAGGCGCGGACCACCGTCTCGCCCTTGTCGTTGTACGGGAGTTTCACCACCAGGTGGCCTTCCTTGCCGGCTGCCACCTTGCCGTGACCCTGGGCCAACTCGACCTCCATATCGCCGATCATGACGGCGCCGAGCGCGACCTCGTCGTGGGCGTGGTCCTCATCTGCGCCCACCTCGCCTTCCCGCCCATGGCCGGGTTCGACGCTGCCCGCCGGTTCCGCATCGTGGTCGGCATGCGTGGAACCGTCGGCGTGTTCGTGCGTGTCCTTCGCGGCCGAGGCGCCCGCGGGCGCGGCGGCGTCCTGCTCGGCGGAGCGCTCGCAACCGGCGACTGTCAGCAGGCCGACGAATACGGCGAGAATCGTGAACGTCTGTCGCAGGGAATGCTGCATGGAATAGACTCCTGTTCATCAACTGGTTGGCGGCGCGGCCTCCTGGCCCGCCGGTTGGCTTGCGCGCTTGCCGCCCGGTGCGGTCACGCGCTGGATGGCTGCGTACCCCGCGGGCACGACAACCAGGTTCAGAAACGTCGATGACAACAGGCCGCCGAGAATGACCACCGAGAGCGGGGCCAGGATCTCGTTGCCCGACTGGTCCCCCTTGAGCACGATCGGGATCAGGGCGAGGGCGGCCGTCAAGGCGGTCATCAGAATCGGCACGAGCCGCTCCTGCGAACCGCGTACGATCGCGTCGTACGGCGTGGCGCCTTCCTGCTCGACGAGGTGCGTGTAGTGGTTGACCAGCAGAATGCCGTTGCGGACCGCGATGCCGAAGAGCGTGATAAAGCCCACCAGGCTGGCGATCGAAATAACCGGGGCCGTGTAACTGCCGTGGCCGAGCAGGGCGAAGGTGTTGCCGATCAGGTTGGGCGACTCGGTGACGTAGATCGCCAGGACCCCGCCGATCAGCGCCAGCGGCAGGTTGACCAGCACCAGCAACGCCACGCGGAACGAGCCGATCGCCAGGTGCAGGAGGATAAGCATGATCACGGCCACCAGGCCGCCGAAGAGCCAGATGGTTTGGCTGGCTGACTGTTGGGCCTCGAACTGCCCGCCATACTTCACCGTGTAGCCGTGCCGCTGCACGATGGGATCGACGCGCCGCTGCACCTGCTGGACGAGATGCCCCAGGTTGTACCCCTCGGCCACGTTGAGCGAAACGACCGCCTTGCGCTGGGCGTTCTCGCGGGCGATGAGGTTCGACGCCATTTCGGGGCCGATGTCGGCCACTTCCTCGAGGCGGACCAGGGCGCCGCCCCGGCCCCGCAGCACGAGGTTGCGCAGGTCGCGCACGCTGTCGCGTTCGTGCTCGGCCATGCGCACGGTCAACGCGTAGCGGCGCACGCCCTCGTTCACCTCGGCGACCTCGACCCCGAAGATCGCGCTGCGCACCTGGGCGGCGGCGGAGGCGGGCGTCAGTCCGTAGGCGGCGAGTTCACGCGGGCGATACTCCACCGGCAACGATTGGATCATCACCTCGCGATTCGCGGCGACGTCGCGCGTGCCCGGCAACGGCTCCAATACGGCCTCGATTTCCTTGGCGATCGTGCGCAGCTTGTCGAGGTTGTCGCCGTAGACGTTGATCGCGATCGCCGCGGGCGTGCCTGACAGAATGTGGCTCAACCGATGCTCGATGGGCTGCCCGATGTTGGTGGTGATGCCGGGGGTGCGTTCCAGCACCTCAGTGATCCTGGTCCGCACGGCCTCCTTCCGGTAGCCCGGCGCGACCGTGACGTCGATCTCCGAGTTGCTGACCGGTTCGGCGTGCTCGTCGCGCTCGGCCCGGCCGGTGCGGCGGGTAACGCTCTTGACGCCCTCAATGTCCAGCAGTTGCTTTTCGACCGCCCCGGCCATCCGATCGCTGGCCCGCAACGACGTGCCGGGCGGGGCGTACAGGCCGACGGTGAACGTCCCCTCGTTGAACTCCGGCAGAAACGAGGTGCCGAACGTCGAGCCGAGCCAGAGCGTGAAAACCGTCGCGACCGCCGCGCCGCCGAGGACCGCCCAGCGCAAACGCAGGGCGATCCGTACGGTCGGCGCATACGCGGCCTTGATCCAGCGAACCAGAAAGCCGTCCTGCGCTTCCCTCTGCGTCGGCTTGGCGTGCAGGAGGTAGCGGCACAGGGCCGGCGTGACGGTGAGGGCCACCACCAGCGAGGCCAGGATCGATACCACGAACGCGACGCCCAGCGGGCGGAAGAAACGTCCCTCAATGCCCTCCAAAAACATCAGCGGCAAAAACACCAGCGCGATGATGATCGTCGCGAACACCATGGCGGGGCGGATCTCGTTGCTGGCCTCGAAGATGACCTTCAACTTCGATTGCCGTTCGTGCTCAGGACGGGCGGCGTTCAGCCTCAGGCGGCGGAAGACGTTCTCCACGTCGATTATTGCGTCGTCCACCAGGCTGCCCACCGCGATCGCGAAGCCGCCGAGCGTCATCACGTTGATGGTCATGCCCATCCCGTTGAGTGCGAGCAGGCCCACCGCCAGCGAAAGCGGAATCGCGGTCAGCGTGATGACCGTCGTCCGCACGTTGAGCAAAAACAGGATGAGGATGACGCTCACGATGATGCCGGCGTCGCGCAGGGCGTGGATCACGTTGTCCACCGAGAGCTGGATGAAATCGGCTTGGCGAAACACCTGCCGGTTGATGTGGATGCCGGCCGGCAGGCTCGGCGCCAGCGCGTTCAGCATCGCGTCCACCCGATCGGTGATGACCAGCGTGTTCGTGCCGGGCGCCTTCTGCACCGTCATGACCACCGCCGGCTTGCCGGCGTCGGCGCCCGAACCGCGCTTCAGCGCCGGGCCGAGCCGCACGTCCGCGATCTGCCCGATCGTGACCGGGGCGCCGTCGTGATACTTGATCACCGTCCCGGCGATGTCTGCAACGCTGCGGACGCGGCCGCTCTGGCGAATGGGCATCTCCAGCGAGTCAATGTCCGCCAGGTAGCCGGCACTGAGCGTGCTGTGCGCCTCGCGGGCGGCGTCCACCACATCCGCAGTGGTCAGGTCATAAAGCCGCAGTTTCTCCTGCTCGACGAGCACCTGGTACTCCGGCAACTCGCCCCCGATGACCGAGACCTGCGCGATGCCCGGAATCGCCAGCAGCTTGTTGCGCAGGTCGAACTCCGCGTACGCGCGCAAGTCAAGGTCGCTGACCGTCCCTTCCGGCGAAGACACCGCCAGCAGCATGATCTCGCCGGTGATCGACGTGATCGGCGTCATCTCGGCGTGCGCGTCGGGCGGCAGGTCCTCGCGCACCGCGTCCAGCCGCTCGGAGACGAGCTGGCGGGCGCGGTAGATGTCCGTGCCCCACTCGAACTCGACGTACGCGATCGACAGGCCGATGGCGCTCGACGAGCGCACCCGCCGTACGCCGGGAATGCCGTTGAACGCGGTCTCGATGCGAAACGTGACGTACTGCTCGACCTCGTCGGCCGCCAGCCCGGGCGACTCGGTCATCACCACGACCGTCGGTGCATTGAGCTCCGGGAACACGTCGACCGGCGTCTGCGGCAGCCGGTACGCGGCAAAGACGAGCAGCACGGCGCCGAGGACCAACACCAGCGGCGCGTGGTCGATGGAAAAGCTGATCAGTTTCTTCAGCACGTTCAGCCTCCGTTGCTCAATGTTCGCCGTGGAACGAACCGTCGGCGTGGAAGTGGCCACCCTCCTGGGCGGCGCCGCTCTGCGCCGTCGCCAGCTTCAACTCGTACGCCCCGTCGAGGACCACCTCGTCGCCGCGCATCAAGCCGCTGTGGATCGCCACCCAGCGCCCATCGTCCACGCCCATGTCCGCCTCCACCCGAATGGCCTGGTTGGGATTGTCTGGATCGCGGCGGAAGAACACGTGGGTGATGCCGTCCTTCACGATCGCCGAGCGCGGAATCGCCAGCGCCTTGCCGCCCGAACTCTCGGCCACGACCTCCAGAAAAGCCGACACCCCCGGCCGCATCCACGGACGCAGCTCCGCGGGGCGGGCAATGAGCGTGATCGTGCGATTGTCCGGGTGGGCGTCGAGGCCAAGCCTCAGTTCTGCCGCCACGCCGTCACCAATGGCCAGGCCGGGCGTACGGGGCGGCGCGATCCACGCAGCGGCGCCGCTGGCGAGCCGCGGCAGGTCGGCCTGCAAACCCATCGCCCGGAAGCGCAGGCGGTCCGGCTGGACGGTGGTCAGCACGAGACTGCGTTCATCCGCCCATGTCCCGTTGGTCAGCGCCAGCTTTTCCACCACGCCGGCGGCTTCGGCCCGTACTTTCACCTTGCGAATGCCGCGCCAACGCGGATGTTCCTCGGGCGAGTCCGGATCGGGCTCGATCAGCGTCTCGACCGGCAGCGACAGCAGCGAGCCGGCGTTGGCCAGCAGCAGTTCACGCCGCTCCCTCTGGGCGCTCAGCTCGGCTCGGACCTGCGCCGCCCGCAGTTTCAGTTCGGCCTCCTTCTCCAGCACCTCCGCCAGATCCGCCCGCGTGTTGGCCAGCGTACCGCGGGCCTGGGCAAAATCCTCATCGGTGACTACGCCGGTGGCCCGACTGGCCTCGAGCTGTTCCACACGCTCGGACCAGATGGCCGCCGCCTGCTCGAGTTCCGCGTGGTGCCGCTCGTGCGCCGTCAGCAGCGGTCCCATCGCCTCGGCGCTGGCGCCGGCCTGCTCCAGGTTGAGCTCGGTTTCGTTGAGCTGTTGCTGGAGTTCCCGCCATTCCGGCGAGTCCAGCGTGTAGAGCATCTGACCGGGCTCCACCTGCTCGTATTGCCCGACGTGCAGCTCGATCCGCCCGCTGGCCATGGTGCGGTATTCGCGGCGGGCCTGCGGCGAGAGCTCGAAACTCCCGGGTACCCGGATTGTCCGGGCCACTTCGCGCACCTCGACGGGCGCGAACGTAATGCCCAGGTTGCTCCGTACCGTCGGGGGGATCGCGACGCGATTGGCGGGGGCCGCGGCGGCCTGCGGTTCGGCATGGCTCTGTTCCGCGTCGGCCTCAGTTGTGTTGCGACAGCTCGCCTGCATCAGCGTCGCCGCCAGCAAAGACAGCACGAGTAGTTGCTTCATGGTGCACGCTCCTCGGTCGCCGGACCGGGCGTAGTGTCATCACTTGATGCATCAATCGATCGCGCAACGCTGCGCAAAGCGTCCGCCGGTCGGCCGGTGACGCGTTCCAGTTCGATTTCCGCCAGCGCCGCGGCCTCCAGCGCCCCCAGTTCACTCACCCGCGTCGCCAGGTACGCACGCTGGGCTTCCAGCAACGACAGAAACGGCACGCGGCCGACCCGGTAGCCCTCCTGGGCGAGCGACACGTTCCGTTCCGCCGTCGGCACGAACTCCCCGCGGTAGAACGCCGCGTTCTCCCTGGCCGTGCGGACCCGGGCCAGGCTCGCATGGATGTCCTGCGCGACCGCGACGAGCATGGCGTCGCGACGTTGCCGGGCTTGCTCGAGCAAGCCGTCGGCTCGCGCGATCTGGGCCTGGTTCTGATCCCAGAGCGGCAGCGCCAGCGATACGGTGGGACCGGCGATCGTGTCCCGGTCTTGGGCCGCGCGCGGCATCAGGTTGGGCGGTGTCAGGGCGCCCGATTGCAGCGAATCGTAGAACGTCTCGGCCAGCCAGTTGCGGTCGCCGCGCGAACGGCGTTCCATCAGTTCAAAGGCAAAGCCGACATCCACCGACCGCAGGAAGCGGACGCGTTCCAGCCTGGCGAGGGCCTCGGCCGACGCCACGGTCTGCTCCAGCACCTGAAGATCGAGTCGCTCGGCCCGCGCAATCGCCTGCAATTGCTCCGCGCCGACCGCCCATTCGGCGGGATCGTCCAGCACGTCGATGAGCTCCAGTTTGGTCGGATCCTCCCGAAGACCCAGAAGTGCGGCCAACGCCGCCTTGGTCTCGACGACCGACAGGTGGGCGTTGCGCAGATCCGCCAGCGCTTGCAGCCGGGATGCCCGCGCCAGGTTCAGGTCCACCTCCGAGCCGGACCCGGCCTGCTGCCGGTGCTCGGCAATCTCGACCAGCTTCGTGGCGATCTCCACGCCGACCTCGGCCAGCTCGACCCGCCTGATCGCCCGGGCGGCCCGCACGTACGCCTGCCGCACGTCGAGCACGACGAAGGCGGTCGCCCGCGCCGCTTGAAGCACAGTCCGGTCGAGGTCGCGCTGCGCGGCTTCCCGCCGCGCCGGAACCAGCCAGAGCTCGGCGATGTTCTGGGCGAGGTTGACCTCGATGTTGGGATTGCCGCCCCCGTCGGGGAACCGGAACGACATGAACAGCGACGGGTTTGAGTAGAGCGTCGACTGAACGAAATCCGCGCGCGACACGCCGATGGACAGCATCGCCGCACGGACGTTCGGGTTGTTCAGCAGCGCGACCCGGACCGCCTCATCGGCGGTGATACCGCCGGCCAGCAGCGCCTGCGTACGCTCGGCCGCGACGGTGCGGTCGTGCAGCAGCAGGTCGGCCGGTGCGCCCACGGCACGCTCCACTTCTGCGGCCGAACGCTCCAGCTCCGGCCCGGCGTCGAGCGACGCGCAGCCGCCCACCAGGCCGGCCAGCGCCAGGCTTCCGAGCACGTGCACGCGCGCCCGGCGGCGCGGCAGAAAGCAATGTGCATGATGTATCCCCGCCGCCGAGCGTCGCAACGACCGCGCGGCGCGCGCAATAAGCCGATTGATGAAGTGCAAACCGTGGGACTCCGAATACGCGTGCGGCTTGACCGATCGCCGCGCAGGCGGCGACACGACGGGTACGCAGCCCGTCGATCAGGTCAACAGCACGATCGTCCGGAGTTGGGAAAGAACAGCCTGGCTGGACAGCGGCGCTGGCGGCGCCCGCGGCGGCGTCCACGGCTCCCCCTCGCACTTGTCGCCGGAGGACAGCCCACACAGTGTCGAGGCGCTTTCGAAACGGCTCAGCCGACGGGCATCCCGCGGGGCGGCTGTGGCCAGCGCGGCGTCGGGCTGACCGTGATCCACACCGCAGTGGTGCTCCTCGCCGCCGTCGGGAATCGACGACACGTCGCCCTGCGCTGGGGGCGCATGGCCATCATCGGTGTCGTGCGAATGGTGGTGCGTGTGGGTGATGTCGCCGTGCCGGTGCATGTGGGTATGGTGATGGTGATGCTCGGCGTCGTGCGCATGCGCCCGCCACTCGACCAGCCCCAGGCCGGCCAGGCCGAATGCACCGACGCACAACCACAGTCTCACACCACCCATGTCTGTCTCGTCACTCCCGCTGCGTCCCGTGGGGAAAACCGCACCAACAGAAGGGCTCAAGCGCTCCGCTGGTCCGGTTATCGCTTCCCGGCCAGATGATCACTTCCCGCCCCGGCTATCGCTTCCCGCCCCGGCTATCGCTTCCCGGCCCGGCTATCGCTTCGCGGCCCGGTCGTCGCTTCCCCGCCCGGTCGTCGCTTCCCCGCCCGGTCGTGGCGTCCCGGCCCGGTCGTCGCTTCCCCGCCCGGTCCTCCGGCGATCGTTACTATCGTATGCCCTGCCCGCCTCGAATCCACCCGCGGCCGCGGAACCCGGGAACCCGCGGATTCCCGCGGGGCGTTGTCCGCACTGTCGGCTGATCCGTAAGCCTCTGCCATTTCGGTGGTTACAGGAACAATCCCGGAATCGGTGACCGCCGCCGCGCCCAATGCGCCTCAAGAGACCACCAAGCCGCGCCCGCGACGGAGATCGCCGCGGCGCAACGCCCCCAAACCAGTCGCCGAGACGTACAGCCCAGTCGCCTCGCGTCGATTCTCTTGCAAGGCCCAAAGGGGACAAGGCCCAAAGGGCGGCCCAATGAGGGCAAGGCCAAGAGGGGGCAAGGCCAAAAGGGCGGCCCAAAGGGGGCTTACTTATTACCAAGAGTCCAATGCGCCATGCGGAATCCAGCCAGCCTGGACGCCCCCTCATCCATCCGACTACCCTGCGCAATCCAGCCGCCCAACACTCCGACGCCATCCAGCGACGACCGACAGCGGTGCCCGCCCCCCGCGAGTGGGAGAAGTGCCCGCGAGAAGTGGGTCACGCGAGAAGTGGCACGCGAGAAGTGCGAGAAGTGGGTCAGATCACAAAAAGTGGGTCAGGCTTACTTATTGGCAAAAAGCAGTCCGAGAAGTGGGTCAAGTCCGAGAAGTGGGTCAGGCTTACTTATTGGTAAAACCGAAAGAAGTGGGTCAGGCTTACTTGTTGGCCAAAAGCATTATAGAATGAGTGG
>NPIG01000230.1_pt1 | contig 57788 bp, 46 predicted proteins | sample 8637441 | NCBI WGS metagenome assembly NPIG01 (sample SAMN07420675, study PRJNA396082) | bioreactor metagenome | isolation source: sample BR6 brine-fed electro-methanogenic bioreactor BR | place: Japan: Kochi | collected 2016-06-14
AGATTCTGCTGACGAGCCCCTAAACCTTTAATGACTACAGAGATCTCAAGGAATGTCTCAGCAAAATCTATACGCATTTTTAGAAATGATTTGAAAGATCTAGGCCTGGCTCAAAAAGATATCAATAGCTATGTAAAATCTTTTGAGCTAGATACGTTCAGATATGGACGGAACTTCAATATATTAAAGAATTACTATCGCCATTATAATTTGGGCATGAGAATGGGTGGACCTTGGTTGCATGACACAAAGGATCTTCTAAAGGCGAGTCCCTCTGTTCGTAAAAAAGTACTTGCACTACCTGCGGGCAGTACAGCTGAAGGCACAGCTGTCACTCGGATCCCATTTGCTAGAAAAGTTGCTAGTGAAATTGTTGCCCCTCAGCCATCCTCTTTTACCGGACTTCCTTCAGATGTAATGACAGGAGGAGTTAAACAGTGGTATGTTCCGAGTGATCCAAGCAAGGGGCTTCCATATTTGGAATTCAAAGGAATTCAATAAGATGAAGGAATTTGTTTACGAAGACAATTCTCCTGTCTTTGTTGGCGATAAGGTATTCTATCGAAAACTATTTCACAGGCCTGTAAAGGGAGAAGTTGTTTATGTGTTTGATTCAGAAAAAGCTGTTTGCAGGGAAACAAATGATTATGGCGTAAGCGTTAGGTTGGAGAACGGAAAAGAACTTTGGATAGATTCATCTCCAGTTAGGAATATTGTCTTGCATCAAAGAGGATCTTGATTGTTGATGCGGCAGAGGATTTAGCGGGTATTAAAACAATTGAAGGAATTCAGAGACGTTTAAATCTATTTACGGACCTTGAAGGCAAGTCTCCAAACCTAGAAGGTGATTCAATTGTTACGTTTAAGTTGAAGGACATTGAAAAAGTAGGCCTGCGTTCGCCTGTTGAAACTTCACCATCTCGCGGATATGGATATGTGAAAGGTGGGAGGACAGCAGGTGAAGCGAGAGAATGGTTGATGAATGTAGGAACCGCTAAAGAGCTAGGCGCATACAACATTAAGATAAGGAGTTTAAGAAATGAATAAATGTTGTGAAGGCCTTTCTCCTTATTATGGAGGAGTTCAGGTAAAGGATGTGCCAGAACTGTCTGAGAAGCTTGAAGAGGTTTCAACTGACTACAAGCGATGGGTGAAAATCTTCAAGTGCAGTAAATGCGGACAGGTGTGGGAAGAAAAATTTGTTCAACATGGGCATGGTGAAGTGCCTGAAGTGCATAAAATGGCATAAATATAAGGATTATAGCAGTTCTGGAATGTTCAAGCTGACTGCGGAGCAATTGAAAGGAAACCAAGATGAAACACATTATCATAACAATACTATCCCTGTTCCTCGTCATCCCAGCCGCCACCCTGGCCGCTGATCTTGACGGGTACAGCTTCACAAAAATCTCCGCCTACGACCAGAAAGCCGTGGTCAAGTCACCGCAGGGCGAACTGATCCTGGTCGGGGTGGGGGACAGCGTCGGCGCATCTGCCACCATTGTCGAAATCAGCGATGACCGCGTGGTGCTCGAAGAGAAGGCATCACCGGAACCCGCGATTCTGATTATTCGTCTTGAGGGCGGCGAGCAGAACATCCAAAAAGTACAGAAAAAAATGTTGCAGGGTACTCCCCAGATTTCCAGTCCGATCCAGGGGCAGTAATTAACTGTTTATATCGCTTCGTATGTTCGAGTCGTATTCTTGGAGGGTTTTCTTATGTGTTGTGGTTCTTTGAGAGGGCATGTGCGTGATTCTTTTGTCACCCGGAATTTATTTCGGTTGACCTTTCTTCTGGGGGGCATGTTCGTTTTCCTGAGCCTTGCGCCAGTGTATGCCGATGCCGCAGGCCTGACCGCGACAACCATCGGCGATGTGGAAAATGTCACGGTCATGGAGGTGGGGGGCGATTACAATGCCCTCAAGACCGACGGAACGCCCAACAATGAAGCCCGCGCTGCTGTGACCCAGGAGTTCTACCGCACCCACTCCGACGACTATGACTTTCTGGTCATCTTCACCAATTTCGATTTCCAGATGCCGGTTTTAGGAGCGAAGGCCTTTTATACCAACGTCAAAAACGACGTTCAGGGTATCGGGGTCGACCTTCACGACTATTCCTCCCTCTACGGTAGCGTGAGCGGTCAGCTGCAGGGCCTGGTCGACATGTGGAACATTGAAAACCTGGCCCATGATCCGGTGGAGACCGATTTCGACCAGACCCTTTTGACTCTGACCCACGAGTTCATGCACCGCTGGGGCGTGCAGGTCCAATTCGACGACGGCTCGGGGACTCCGAGCAAGGCGCTGCTCGGACCCGACGGGAAGCACTGGAGCTTTCTGTTCGATTCGGGCGGATCCACGCTCTACGGCAACAACTGGCGGGACAACGGCGACGGCACCTTCACGTCGATTCAAACTGAGCAAGGTTCCACCGAGACCCCCCTTGGGCGCATCTTCAGTCCCCTTGAGCTTTACCTTCTGGGCTTCGTCGACAAAGCCCAGGTGCCGCCCATGCTACTCATCGAAAGTCCCACCATCGATCCCGGGCGCATGCCTGAAGTGGGTGTGACCATTCCCGGCACCGCCAGGACGGTGACCATCGACGACATCATCGCGGTCGAAGGCGAGCGCGTTCCGACGGCCGCCGATGCGCCGAAAAATTTCAAGATCGGCTTTATCTATCTGGCGGTGCCGGGAACCACGGACCCGGCGCACCTTAAGGGCATCGAGAATATCCGCGCCGAATTCATCAAGCGCTTCTCCATTCTCACCAACGGCGAGGGCCTGCTCGAGGTCAAGCCGACCTCGAAGGACAGCGGGTTGCCGTCCAACCCGGGGGTGACGCCGCCTACGGTCGATCCCCGTACCGTCGCGGCCAACGTCAATGACGGCGTGTCCTGGCTCATGGCCAACCAGCAGGCCGGCGGTTTCTGGCAGGACAACCCGGAGACGGTCGACTTGGCGACGGCAGCTGGCGTGCAGTCGCTCAGCAAATTCCCGGTAGCCGCCCAGAGCGTTCAGAGCGCCGCCGCCTGGCTGGCCGCGGGGCAATCGGCCAACACCGATTACCTGGCCCGCAAGATCGAGGCCCTGGCCGCCGGGGGGCAAGACGTCTCGCTGCTGGTGGCCGACCTTAAGGCCCTGCAAAACTCCGACGGCGGCTGGGGGAGCGCGTCCGGCTATCTCAGCAACCCGGTCGATACCGCCCTTGCGCTCGGCGCCCTCCATGCGGCCGGCGAGACCAGCGGTTTCGCCATAACCAATGCCGTCACGTTTCTCCAAAGCGCACAGAATTCAGACGGCGGTTGGAGCGTCGGGAGCGGACCCAGCATGGTGCAGCCCACCGCGACAGTTCTTGGCGCTTTCAATGGCCTTCGGGACGGTTTCGTGCTCGATGCCGAAATCACCATCGGCATGAACTGGCTTCTTTCCAAGCAAAACGCCGACGGTGGTTTCGGCAACAGCCCCAGCACCGTTTACGACACGGCATTAGCGGTTTCCACCCTGAAGGATATTGGCGCCCCGTTTGACCCGGTGAACGGCGGGATCAATTACCTGTTGGCTGCTCAAGGGAAAAACGGCAGCTGGAATGCCAGCGCCTTTCAAACCGCCCTTGCGGTCGAAGCCCTGTGGAAGGGGCAGGTCGCGGTTGACCTTGCGGTCGATGCGACGGACGTTTCCTTTACGCCCGCGAACGTCACCGAGTACCCGGGGCAGGTGCAGGTCAATGCCACGGTGCGAAACTTGGGCAGCACCTCCGTGTCCCAGGCAATTGTCGGATTGTACCGGGATTTTGTTTCACCGGAAAATCTCGTCTCGCAGAAAACGGTTTCCTTTTCCGGTGGCGGCTCGGCGGCCGTTGCGTTTACGGCCGATATTCTCGAGCCGTTCGATCAGGTGTTCGTGGTTGCCATCGATCCCAGCAACTTGGTGCCTGAAATCAGCACCCAAAACAATATCGCGACCAAAACCCTTCCTGTGGATTTTTCTGCGCCTGCAGTAGGCTTCGAACTGGCAAGCTCGAATGTTCTGGAATCGGGCGCGGCCAAAAGCATTCGAGTCGTCCTAGATTACGCCTGGGACCAGAGCCTGAGCGTTGATTACCTCCTGAACGCCTTCGGCACAGCGGTGCAGCCCGCCGATTTCTCCCTGGCGCCGGGAATGCTGACTTTCGCTCCCGGGGAAACCGCGAAAAACATCGACCTGTCTATCGTTGACGATCCTCTGGCGGAAGGCCCTGAAACGGTCATTCTTGACCTTGCCAACCCCTCCGCCGGGACTTTGGGCATTGCCCGGCATACCCTGACGATTCAGGATGACGACACCCCGCCCACCATCTCCTTCGAAACGACGACAGGGGCGGGCTGGGAGAGTGTCGCTTCTTTGGTGGTTGGGGTTTCCCTTAACTTCGCCTGGTCTGAGCCGGTGTCCGTCGAGCTTGCTCCCGGAGCCGGGGGGACGGCCTTGGCCGGAAGCGATTATCTCGGTGCCGCTGGCACCCTGACCTTCGCTCCCGGGGAAACCTACAAGAGCATCTCTTTAGCCATCGCGGACGATGCCGACATCGAGGCGGACGAGACCTTTGTGGTGACCCTGCAAAATCCCGTCAACGGGTCCCTGGGAGAGGCCGCGTTTACCTACACCATCAAGGACAACGACACCCCGCCCGAGCTGACCATCAGTCCGGTGAACGCCACGGGCGATGAGTCCGTGCCTCAGGCGCAGTTCAACCTGGGTTTGAATCATTCCTGGAACGGCCCGGTCTCCGTCACCTTTTCGGTGGATCCGGCAAGTACCGCGGCGCCCGGGGAGGACTTCGTTCTTTCGTCCTCGACCGTGACCTTCGCCCCGGGCGAAACCGCGAAAGCCTTTGTTGTCGATATCGTGGATGACTATCTGGTCGAAGCCGATGAGGAATTCCGGCTCAATCTGGTCAATCCGGTCGATGCCGTTCTTCTGCAGAATCAAGTGGCCTACACGATTGTCAACAACGATGTCCCTCCGTCCGTGACTATTTCCGCTCCGGCCGATGGCTTCTTGACCAGCGACAGCACGCCGGTTATCGGGTACCAGGTCAGCCACGGTACGGTCACGGTCAAAGTGGATGGCTCTCCCGTCGCCACGACGTCCGGTCAACCATTGCCTCCTCTGGCAGACGGAGCCCACACTCTGCGGGTCGAGGCTGCCGACAGCGTTGGGCGGACCGGGTTTGCGGAGGTTTCCTTCAGCATCGACGCGACGCCGCCGGTAATCACCATCGTCTCGCCCGTCTCTGGTGCAACTCCTGACATCAATCCGCAGCTCTATTACCAAATCAATGAAGGGAGCGCCACGGTCACGCTGGACGGAGAGGTCGTAAATGTGAACTCCGGAGATTTTCTCGGGCCCCTCGAAGACGGCAGTCATGCCCTGCGCATTGATGCCGTCGATGCCTTGGGGAACGCCGGGTTTTCGGAATTATCCTTCACGGTGAGAACCAGCGCCGCACCCCCGTCCCCGATGGTTGAGTCCCCCTATGAACTGGTTCCGTTCAAAACGCTGACCCGGGTGGAATCGCGCGGAGATAGATTTACCGACGTCCACCCGGATGGCAATGGCAATTATTATTCAATTATTTCCAGGGGAAGCCTCGGAAGTTACAAGATTCAGATTTCGAAATATGACACGTCCATGAACCTTGTCTGGCAGATATTGGTGGATTCTCCCTACGATGACGAGGTGAGGGATTTTCATGTGTCGGATTGCGGAACAATATATATCGCCGGCCTGACCAAAAGCCGAGGATGTTTTGATGGCAGCGGAAATTGCGTCGAAGACTATTACCACAACCCCATTCTGGTTAAGGTTGCCGACCTCGGAACGGCAGGGGAAATCCAATGGATCAAACAGTGGGGAGGGGATTACAAGGACATGATCTACGGCATGGCCGTGGATGAGTTTGAAAATATCTTCATCGCAGGTTTCCATGAAGAAAATTGGTCGCATATCGACCAGACCTACTACACCTATGCAAGATTCGACTCACAAGGAACCCAGCTGAGGGATACGCACAGAAAGAGTGAATCTTATTGTGCGGATGTGGCTCTTGGCGGGAATCTCTACTGTGGAGTGAAGAAATATGATTATGATGGGAACTTTCTGGGGACCATCTTGGACCCTCAGGCGGCATCAAATTTCGGCGTTGGGCCGGATGGATTTCTTTATTCAATAAAGGGCGATCGTATCTATAAATATAATATTTCCGGAGAGATAGTGTGGCGTTCTGAAGAAATTAGCGTCCAGCCTCATCCGGGCGTCAATTATGGAACAAGTGGACCTTTTGTGAGTTTGAGCAATTATTCTTTTGACAAAAATGGAAACATGTATTGCATTGGCCGCACAGATGGTGACTTATTCGGATATCAATATGCAGGCGGTGGCGCTGATGCATTTTTGCTAAAATATGATCCATATGGAAGAATCGTTTGGATTAGGCAGTTTGGTTCTTCCTATAACGATAAGTTGAGCAAGATTTATATAAATGATAATGATGAGCTGTTTTTTGTGAATTACCGGATCGTGGAAAATGAGATGTTTTGGAGCTATTATGATTATGATTTTTATAAAATAAGTGGCTCAGAATTAAGTGTTCCCTATGAAGCTTCAACTAAGTTTTATTTCAACTCCTCCTCGGGGTGCCGCCAGAGTTCGACCTCCAAAGGGCCAGTCACGACCACCCTGGGCCTTTCTCCCGGCGAATGCGCAGGCCCCGATTCGGTTAAAATGCGGTTCAATGGCGGCCCTCAGGATATGCTGTTGGCGTACAAACCCGGCGGCTATTCCCAAAGCGCCCTGATTGAAGGTCAGCTCTCGGGTAATATTCTCTCATTTCTTTCCGATTCGTCCGGCGTGGCGTCGGTTGATTTGGTAGAGGTCGATCCGGCAAGCGGTACCGTGATCAAGTCTTTGGGGAGCGTCAGTCAAGACTTCGAGGCTGGAAAATTCGGCTATGTGGAGGACCTTTCTTCTTTTAGGGGGGTCATTCCGGCCGGGAACACCTTCGGCATCAAGATTGCCCTTACCGCAGATTCCCGCGGCATCAACGAGATTCAATATGGCCAGGGAAGTTCCTGCCCCAAGGGAGGGCGGCAATGGGTGACGGTCCGGGAAAAGGCCGTTGAAACAGTCCTTCCCGCCTCGACCATCGTGTCCCCGGTTCAAGACCAAAGCCTTGGCGGAGATTATTACCTGATCGAGGGAACCTCCAATGACAATGGTGGTTCGGGAATTAAGCGCGTGAATGTTTCCCTGGACGGAGGAATCACCTGGGGCACGGCGTTCGACACATCCGCCGACGGTTCATGGAGCAGCTGGAGCTATCCGTGGACGGGCATTGGTGATGGGACCTATACCATTTTGAGCCAGGCCGTCGACCGTGATGGGAACGTGGAGGTCTCCGGGCCACAAGTTCGGGTCACGGTGGAGAGCCTGGTGGAGAGACTCAGTATCGACCCGATTCAAACCCTGATCAACGTTTATGATATTACCCTGACAGGGAGCAAGGGAGAGGGAACAACTCTGAGTGTACAAGGGCCTCCCGGCAGCATCGTTGGACCTATTACGGACACGGGTACGCAGTGGCAATGCCGGGTCTCGGGGCTTTACCGAGGAGAAAATCAAATCGAGGTCAATTCCAAGGATGGTTTTGGAAATTTCGCATATAGAACAGTAGTCATAACGGTTGACGATGTTGCACCTTCTTTGATTATTGACACCTATGAGTCCGTCACTGAAGATTCAACTACGACGGTGCGGGGCCAATGTGAAGCAGGTTCGATCATTCAGGCTACTCTTAATGATGGCGAAACTCTGTCTGGGGGGTGGGGTGATTTTAATCACACCTCATGGTATGTTCACATATATTCTCTACCTTTAGGAGAAAATACGATTAAAGTCACCGCTACAGACTCCGCAGGCAATGTTTCAGAAGAAACTGTGATTACCCAGTATATACCGCCACCTTCGATGGAAATTTCCTTGAGTCCTTCGCAGATCGATTCAAATTTTATCGGAGAAGTTGAGCTGAGGATCGAAAAAGTGCCGAGTCCAGGGCAATACGTCTTTCTCGAGCAGTATTTCGATGCAGATGGCGATGGCGTTGTGGGACCCCTGGATTCCCTCGTGCGGGCCATTCGCCTGCAGGATGGTGTTGTGCCCTTTGTTGAAAACATTTCCGGGGATGATGATGCTCTTGCAAATCAGGTAATCGTCTCCCGACTCAACTATTTGTTCCCCCTGGACTACTACCATACGCCCGGAAAATATATTTTCCAGGTGGGGGCCGACATGGTCTCGGGACCTGGGGTGGCCACCCTGGATGTCGTTGAGAATCCAACCGGACAGGCCGTCTCCGGAACGGTTTTCGCGGCGGGCCTTCCTGTTTCCGGAGCCTTGGTAAGGGCGTTGGATAAATGGGACCGGGAGGTGGCCTTCGCCTTTGCCGACCAAGGCGGAAATTACATTCTGAACATCGAGAACCCCGGCCAATACCGAATTCTCCCTTCGGCCCAGGGCTATTACGCTGAGCTCGCTTCTCAGCCAACCGTCGACTTGGGTGCGGGGCAATATCTCAGCGGGATCAATTCGTCACTGAGTACAGGCACTCATAAAGTCTTCTTTCGCAGCTCCTCTTGGTCCACTCCAATGGTAGGATACGTCGCGGAAGCCTCAAGCGCAGATATTTACGCCATGTCGGTTTTTGACAGAACCGGCTACTATGAGCTCAAGGTGCCCACCGGCGAATTCACTTTCCAGCTCAGGGCAGGTTTTGGGGGGCACCCCTCCGAAATTGGCAGGCTTAGATATCAAGATTCTTCCGTGAGATCGGTCAATGGCGACATTGAGGGGGCTTTGGGTGTCTCTTCGGGAAGCTATCGCCTTTGCGGGACCGCTTCAACACCCAGCGGTGTGCCTGTGGTAGGTGTTCCTCTTCTGGCCGTGGAGGTTGGAGACGGGCATACGACCGAGTATTTCAAGTCCAGCGACAGCAATGGGCATTATTGCATGGTGGTGCGCTCGTCTTGGATGAAAAAAGATCTGTTCATTGATCCTGAGGCTGGGCAAATGCTCGGGTTTGTTGGATCTCACTATAAAGACCTTTCCAGCCCTGAAGGAACCTTTGATCTGACAGTCTATCCCATCGATTCATGGGTTGAAGGGCGCTTGACGGACAATTTTGGGAACCCATTGCCTGGGGTTGCCTATCGGATCACCCGTCAGGATGGGGCTGTTGAGGTTTCCGGGAAAACGGCGCTGGACGGGTATTACAGGAGGGGACTCTTTGGGGGGGATTGGAGCGTTGAATTTCTGCTTGATCCTTCTCAATACAACTCCATCGGTTCCGAAAACATCACACTCGTCGATGGCCAGACCCTAACTCATGATGTCGTTGCCATCCCGTCCCAGGTCTATGTCAACATAGATCCCGTGGTAACCCCAACCAATGACGACACTCAGGTGCTTTCTGGCACCATGTCCGAGGGGGCGATAGTCGCCATTGTTGCGGAGACCTCGGTATTCGTCGGCACGGTGAGCTATCCCACCTCAACGACTTGGGAGTGCCAACTCGCGAATCTTGCCGATGGAGTTAATAATTTCTCAGTTTCCGCCCAAGATCCTTCCGGCAACAGTGCGTCTCAGGCCGTTTCGATTACCTACAATGCGCCTGTGCCCAATTCAATTGTTGTTCAGAAAGCGGAATATTGGAACCAAAAGCAGACATTGACTGTCATCGCGACCAGCGACTGGTTGGGATCGGCAAATTTGTGGGTTGAAGGATTTGGACCAATGACCTGGGACAGAAAACGCAGCCAATGGAAGTTTGAAATGGCTCTTTCGAGTGCGCCGGAAGTTGTGACTGTTTACGGAACCGAAGGAAGCAAGACAGTGTCTGTTTCGATTAGGTAAAACAAAAAGAATTCCGTCAATTTTTTGGTGATTTATGACTCAACCGCCTCAGTTCTTCCACGAAGAATTGGGGCGGTTTTTCGTTGGCGGGTCTCTTATAAATCACTCCCCGCAACACATCTAGCGCCCACGATTACCATATCGTGTGTTTTTCTCCTAATGCTCTACATTTCAGACACTAAATTCCATTGCCCGCAGAAACGATTTCCGATAAAATGTATCGCAAATGCAGCGCAAGGAGGTAGGTGATGAAATCAGCAACAATTCCTTCCCTGAGGGTTGAACCCGAACTTCGCCAAGCCGCGGAAAGTGTTTTGCGTGAAGGAGAAACCTTATCCAGTTTTATGGAAGAGTCATTACGGGCCGGTATCCAGCACCGGAAAATCCACAGAGATTTTATTGCCCGGGGTCTGGCCGCAAGGGACGAGTCTCGACGCACTGGAGAATATTACTCGGCAGAAGATGTCTTCAATGAACTGAGCGGGATGCTTGCGCAGGTAGAGACAAAGAGAAATAAGTGAATTATCGGATTCGCTATACCCGAGCAGCTAAGGACGATCTTGTTCGGCTCTATGGTTTCCTTGTTGAACGGGACGTTGATGCTGCACGTAAAGCCCTAGACTCCATTCAGAAGGGCATAGAATTTCTACAAGAATTCCCCTTCACCTGCCGGAAGGCCACTCCCGAAGATCCCCTGTTGCGGGAAATGATTATTTCTTTTGGCGCAAAGGGGTATGTCGTTCTTTTCGAAATTGAGGACAGTAAGACCGTCACCATTTTAGCGGTTCGGCATCAGCGCGAGGAGGACTATCACTAACTCCAAGGAAAATTGGCCGGTTCGATAATACACCACCCCTGATACACTTGACGGCCCAACCTATTTCAAACAGGTTGGGCCGTCTCACATTTTATTCTGCAATGGGTTCTCAAATTTTTTAGGAATTATCGAGCATCGCAACACGATTCTGGCTGTCCGATAGATTTCCTCACCAGCCACCCCATATTTCCCTGTAAATTCGACCCTGCCCGCCTCGCCGCTCCATCCAGTTCATTTCCCGGGTCAGGAAGGCTTTTTCACCCGGATGCCACCCTCCTCCAGCTCGATGCACCCGCCCTTGTAGAGGCCACCCACCGCTTTCTTGAAGACCTTTTTGCTCATCCCCAGTGCGTTCTCGATCTCCGCCGGTGAGCTCTTGTCGTGCAGGGGCAGAAAACCGTCCCGCGCCGCCAGTGCCGCAAGCAGGGCTTTCTTCGCCTCGTCCGTTTCCTCGCGACCGCTTTTGCGCAGGGTGACATCGATCTTGCCGTCCTCGCGCACCTGCTTGACGTACCCGGTGAAACGCTGGCCGCGCTTCATCCCCGGACGGATTTCGTCCTGGTAGAGGAGCCCGGAGCAAAAATCGTCGATGATCACCTTGGCGCCGAGATCGGTAAAATCCCACAGGATCAGGTCGACTTCATCACCGGTAGCGAGGTCGATACCTTCGGTTTCGAGACAGGCGTCGATGCGGGCGGTGGCCACCACCCGGCCGCGGTCATCCAGGCAGACCTTGACCAGATAGATGCGCCCGGGGCGCATGCGCTCGGGCTGTTCGCTGAAGGGGACCAGCAACTCTTTCGGTAGCCCCCAGTCGAGAAAGGCCCCGACTCTGGTCACCTGGCTGACCCGTAGAAAGGCGAATTCGCCGACCTGGGCCCGGGGCCGCTGCAGGGTCGCCAGCGGCAGCCCGGCCTGGTCGAGATAGACGAACACCTCGAGCCGGTCGCCGGTTTGCGCTTCGGCCGGCACCTCGTGGCGCGGCAGCAGAATGCGAAACTGCTCGGTCGGGAACCAGGCGCCGTGTTCGTCCAGTTCGCGGATTTTGAGTTGATTGAGGCGTCCTATTTCCAGCATGGCCAGTCTCCAGCGCAGATCACAAAGGGAACAGGGGCCGCGGCGTCAAAGCCGGGCCCCTGCAAATATGCGCCTTGATACCACGGCGGACTGCGCGGCGGCAAGAGGATTCGCGCGCCGGGAGCCTCCGGGCTCCCGGCCGGGCTCCCTATTTTGCTTCCGGATACCTGACCGGCCCGGTGAACAGCCAGTCGTTGGCCTGGACCGAGCTGTGGCAGCCGATGCAGCCGCCGACCTTGCCTTCGGCCTGGATGGTTCCGTCGGGGGCGTACTTGAGCCAGAACCAGTCGCCCTGGTCCGGCGCATACCCCTTGACCCGGTACATCACGGTGACGGCCGCCAGTTCCTTCTCGGGGGAGTAGTTTTCCTTCACGATCATGCCGCCGTCGGGGATCGCGCCTTCCATCCCCATGATGGCCTGATGGGCGGCGGGGCTGACGTAGGTGGTCAGGAAGGCCCCGTGGGGGTGCTGACCCTCGTACAGGGCTTCTCGGCCCGGCCACATCTGCCATTGCTGATAGGGATTGTCCTTGGTGATGTAGTTCATCACCGCCTCGCCCGTAGCGGCCGGCAGACCGTCCTTACCTTTGTCGCCATGGCTCATGGCCGCGGCCGAAAACGCAAACAGGGCCACTACCGCAGCCGCCAGAACCATTTGCACACCGATCATTTTCTTCATCGCCTTCTCTCCTTTTTCGTGTGGGGTCAAGTTTTTCCATCGCAGACCATTGGCGCCAGAGGTTTAATTAAGCAGAAATTTTTCCGAAGGCAAGTTTCTGTAGCCGCCGTGGTTGCTATACTTGAATCGGAATCGATTCTACCAGGGGAAAAGGACATTTCCATGCCCGCTCTGCAAGGCAAAACCCTCTTCATCACCGGCGCCAGCCGCGGCGTCGGTAAGGCCATCGCCCTGCGGGCGGCCCGCGACGGGGCTAACATCGTGGTCGCGGCCAAGTCGGTGCGCTCGCGCGACCAGCTGCCGGGAACGATCTTTTCCGCCGCCGAGGAGATCGAGGCGGCCGGTGGCCGGGCACTGCCGGTGCAGACCGACATCCGCGAGGAGGAGCAGATCGGCCACGCGATCGAGCTGGCGGTAAAAACCTTCGGCGGCATCGACATCCTGGTCAACAACGCCAGCGCCATCTACCTCGCCGGCACCGCCGACACCCCGCTCAAGCGCTTCGACCTGATGCACGCGGTCAACGTACGCGGCACCTTCGCCTGCACCCAGGCCTGCCTGCCCCACCTGATAAAGGCCGAAAATCCCCATGTGCTGACCCTGTCGCCGCCGCTCAACCTCGAGCCGTGCTGGTTTGGCGACCACCTCGCCTACACCCTGAGCAAGTACGGGATGAGCATGTGCGTGGTGGGGATGGCGGAGGAATTCCGGGGGCACGGCATCGCGGTCAACGCCCTGTGGCCGCGCACCGTCATCGCCACCGCGGCCCTGGCCATGCTCGGCGGCCGGGTGAAGCCCGAGCAGTGCCGCACCCCGGAGATTCTCGCCGACGCCGCCCACGCCATTTTCACCCGCGACAGCCGCAACTGCACCGGCAATTTCTTCATCGACGACGAGGTGCTGGCCGCGGAGGGCGTCACCGACCTGTCCGGCTATGCGGTGGCGCCGGGCGCCGAGCTCTATCCCGATCTGTTTCTCGATTGACCGGGGTGGGCGACATTGGCCGAGAGTAATTCGGGAGAGAAAACCACGACGTCAGGTCAGGAGTTTTTTTATGGACATCTTTACCCGCCTCGCCGCCGCGACCCGCCAGCAGAGTGAAGAGGGCGAACTGCCCGATTTCGTGGTTCCATTGCTGCGGAAGGTTTCGGACCACCCCGCCGCGTTCGCGGGTCGGGAGGATCTGGTGGAAAAACTTGCGCAGGCGGTCGAGGAATACGAAACCTATTCCAATGTCTGCTGCGAAAAAATCGGCTTCAGCCTGGAGGACATCCACCGCCTTCTCGACCATCTGCGGGTGCGCTACTGATCGGTGGCCGGCCCTGAACGACGTGAGCCGGTTCGTCACAGGAGAACGAACCGGCTCACGCTCAATCATTCAATGGACACTGTCCAGCCCGCTTGGCTCAGCCCTGCTCCTGCCAGTGGCCGTGAAGGTTGCAGAACTCGCGGGCGGTCACCGTTGATGCGTTTGAGAAACTGGAAAAATCGCTCGCGTCAAAAACCTCCTCAGCCTACCAAAAGGCCGCGAGCGTGCAAGTAATTACCCCATCTCCCCCACCCAGCGGATCCGGGGAAAGAACCCACGCCCCAGCTGCTGGGCCCGACGCAATCCGCCGCTTTGGAGAATTCCTTCCGCCCGGTGCGCATCTTCAATCAGGGCGGCGACATCCAGATCCTGGCACACCGGGGAGAAGGGGCGCAGCAACGATGGTCCCCGTTTCAGCAGCGACAGGGCACCGGCCTCGTTGCCCCGCTGCAGATGGTGTAAAGCGATCCCGATCTGCAGAATGCCCTGGTACAGGCGACGAACGGGGCGGCTCTCTGCGATCCAGAGATTTTCGAGGGTCTCATGGCAGGCGTAGTAGTCCCCTTGGTTGAATTGCTGCACCGCCCGGCGCAATTCGGGGGATGGCGGGTGAGCACACGCGGCATCGATGGTCATCGGAAAAAGGCTCCTCGGCAACTCTAACCACTATACCCCGCCACGAACGGAAAACCGCCCCCGATTGTCCTTTGGCTTTGCCCTGCTAAGCTTGAGCCATGGAAACGCTGGAAATCTTCTTCGACTACGTCTGACCCTGGTGCTACTTCGGTACCGTGCGTACCGAACGGTTGCGCCGTGAGTTCGGCCTGAACCTGCGCTGGACGGTCTTTCCCCTGCACCCGGACACCCCGGACGCAGGGCTCGAGCTGGCCGATCTCTTCGCCGGGCGCGGCTACGACATCGAGGCCATGCTCGCGCGGCTGCGGCGGGTGGCCGACGAACTCGATCTGTCCCTGGGCGAGCGCACCCGCACCTACAACAGCCGCCGCGCCCAGGAACTGGGGAAGTGGGCCGAGAGCCTTGGCGCTGGCGAGTCCTTTCACGCCGCCGTCTATCGCGCCTATTTCGTCGCGGGGAAAAACATCTCCCGCTCCGAGGTTCTCGCGCAACTGGCCCAGAGGGTGGGGCTGCCCGCGGACGAGGCACGGGCGGTGCTCGCTTCGGGGTCCTTCGCGGCTGCCGTGGATGCGGACTGGGACCGGGCCTTATCGCAGGGTGTCAGTGCGGTGCCGACAGTGCTTTACCGCGACCGGAAATTGGTCGGGTTTCACCCCTACAGCAGCTATCGCGGCATTCTGGAGGAGTGAGTTTCTTGCAACCGGTCAAATCCTCCGATCCCGACCGGCGGCCATAGACTGGCCCTCAACGGCGCCCAAGGTCCGCCCGAAAGAGTTCCCATGACGAAAAAGCCCTCGATCCGAAGATTGAGGGCTTTTTCCCTTTGCTGGACGTTCATGGCACCAGATTCTGGGCCAGGGCGTCCCCAAGTCATGAAGCCATCAGCTATTTTCCGCGCGCCTCACGGGTGAGCAGCGGCCTCGATGCGACCGTCGCGCACCCGCACCAGATTGCTCGCCCGGGCGGCGATCTCGCTGCTGTGGGTGACCAGGACCAGGGTCTTTCCCTGCCGGTTGAGGCTCTCCAGCACCGCCAGCACCTCGGCTTCGGCAGACGAGTCGAGATTGCCCGTCGGCTCGTCCATCAGCAGCACCGGCGGGTTGTTGGCCAGGGCGCGGGCGATGGCCACCCGCTGCTGCTGTCCGCCGGAGAGCTGTCCCGGCCTGGCAGCAGCCTTCTCCTCAAGCCCGACCAGGGCCAGCAGTTCGCGGGCCCGGGTTTTCTGACGGTCATCGGGCACCCCGGCCAGCATCAGGGCCGTTTCCACGTTCTCAGCCGCGGTGAGGCTTTGCAGCAGGTTGAAGAACTGGAAGACGAAGCCGATCTTGCACGCCCGCAGCGAGGCCAGTTGCCGATCGTCGAGGCGCGACAACTCCTGCCCGTCGATGGCGACGCGACCGCTGGTGGGGCGGTCGAGGCCGCCGATGAGATGCATCAGAGTCGATTTGCCATGGCCCGAGGGGCCGACGACGCAGGTAAAGCTGCCGCGGGGAATCTCCAGGTCGACCTCGCGCAGGGCGTGGGTCAGGGTGGCTCCTTTGCCGTAGTGCTTGCTGAGCTTGCTTGCCTGGATAATCGACTCACTCATAGCTGATCGCCTCCACCGGTGACAGACGCGCCGCCTTCCAGGCAGGGTAAAGCCCCGATGCCATGGCGACCAGGGTGGAAAAGGCCACCGCCAGCGCGAAGATCAGGGGGTCGACGCTGCTCTGCGCCCCCTTGACGAAAGCGGTGGCGGCGTTCTGGCTGATGTAGGGCGCCGCCACCAACGATGCGCCGATCCCCAGCACCGCTCCGCCCAACCCTCCGAGCAGGCCGTAGACCCCCGATTCGATCAGAAAGAGGCGGAAGATCGCCGCGCGGGTAGCCCCCATCGCCTGCAGGATGCCGATCTCGCGCTTGCGCTCGTAGGTCGCGGTCATCATTGTGTTGACGATGCCGAAGGCCGCGGCGAGAATCGCCACCGCTGCGATCAGCTGCAGCGTCATATTGACGGTACCGACGATGGAGAGCACCGAACTGAGCATCTGCTTGTCCGACACCACCCCGAGGCTCACCCGTTCCTTGATCTTCATGGCATAGAGATCGACTTCATCAAGGCGGTCGACCCGCACCGCCACGTAGGACACCCGGTCTTTCTGGTCGTAGAGCTGCTGGGCCACGGGCAGGCTCAGAAAGACGGTCAGGTCGTCCTTACCGCCGGTCTCGGCGATAACCCCCAGCACCGGCATCTGGCGCCCGCGGATGCGCACCTCGGAGCCGGGCGCGAGGCCGAACTGCTCGGCCACCACCGCGCCCACCACCGCGCCCTGAGCGTCGTCCGCGGAAAAATAGCTGCCCGTCGCCAGCCGCCAGTTTTTGAACGACCAGGTTTGCGCCGGCACAATCCCCATCACCGAAAGGGGCCGGTTTTCGATCGCCGAACGCTCGGCCAGGTAAGGGATGGCCGTCATCCCCTCGATCTCGCGAATCGCGGCGACCTCCTCGGCTGTGATCGTGGTTGGCAACTGCTCGCCGGTGAGGATGGAGACCTGCTCGTAGGCGCAACTCCCCTTGGGGGTCACCACCAGGTTCGCCCCCAGGGCGGCGGACTCGCGCTCGATCTGGCTTTTGAGGCTGCCGCCCAGCGCCATAAAGGTGACGAAGGAGGCCATGCCGATGACGATACCGCACAGGGTGAAAACGAAGCGGCCGCGCCGGCGCACCAGGTTCCTGAGGACCAGCCTGGCCGGGGTCATCCCTGTCCTCCGAGCGGATGATTGCCAAGAATTTCGACGGTTTCGGCATGGAACAGGTAACCGCCGGGCGCGCGGGTGAAGGAGCCGGAAATCATCACTTCATCGCCGATGGCGGGGCGGGGGCCCTCGATTTTTACCGGCAGCAGCAGCTTCTTGCAGTTGGGGGTGGTGCACTGCAGCTCCTTTTTGTCCATGATCCCGACGATTGCCGGGTCGGCCTGGCTGTAGCCGTAGGTGATGCCGACCACGGTCACCGCGCCGCTGAAGGCGCCCGGGTCCGAAACCACGTCATTGACCTGAAAGGCCGGGGTACTCTCCTTGCAGCCGGCGGCGAGCGAGAGAAACACGACAGAGATCAGCAGAAGAAAAAGAATGCGAAAAACGTTCACGGTTCAGGCTCCTGAAAATGATTGAGGCTCACCGTCGCCAGTGCGGCGCAGGCGCGCCGGCTCGATGATTAGTTATGAATTGTTTCCGAGGTGGCGATTCGAGATGAATCAGGAAAATTCCGGTGGATAATCGATGGATCGACCGGGGGGGGGGAGGGAATAAACCGCGACCCGAGCCGATGAAAATGCGCATCAGAGCTGTTCAGGGCATCGAAGCCATTCACCACGAGGAGAGGAACACTGCAGGAAAGACAGCGACAGTCGGAATCGCTGCAGCCCGGCTCCGCTACCGGCTCCCGGCTCTCGGCCTCGTTCTGGCAGCACAGATCGCCGCCGGCGGCAGCGGCCAGTGACGCGACCGCCGAGGTTGCGCCGGTCAGAAAGAGCAATGCAGAGAACAGCACCAGCGGAGCGGCAATTTTTCGAAGGTTCTCGAACATGAAGATGATCTTAACGGCGTCCCAGCTCCGCTGTCAACATCCCCCACGAAAAGAAGACCTGTCGGATCGCCTTTTTCTTCGTTTTTCCCTGGGGGAATCTTCCGGCGCTTTCCTGCCCCCGGTTCCCCCGACAAAAACGGGCAGCCCGACGAGGCTGCCCGATTTGCAAAAAGCGAGACGGCGGCCGCTCAAGCCACTCTAGCCGCCCATGATGTAGTTCTCCAACTGCCCGATCATGAATTCCTTCTCGGCAATGATCGCCTTGACCGCGTCGCCGATGGAGACCATGCCAGCGAGCTTGTTGTCGTTGAGGACCGGCAGGTGCCGGACCCGCTTGTCGGTCATCAGCGCCAGACATTCCTCTGCGGTCTGATCGGGCTGAACAAAGACCACCCGGGTGCTCATGATGTCCCGCACACGGATTTCCTTGGAGGACACCCCCTTCAGAATGACCTTGCGGGCATAGTCGCGCTCGGAAATGATGCCGGCCACCCGGCCGCCGTTCTGCACCACCACCAGCGCGCCACAGTCCTTTTCAGCCATCTTCTCCAGCGCCGTGAAGACCCAGTCTTCCGGCCCCACCGTATAGACCTGGCCGCCCTTTTCGTCAATAAGCTGTCGCACTGTTTTCATAGGCCTTTTCCTCCCCTCGATATTCGTTGTCTGCCCCGGTGCACGGATGACGATCAAACACAGAATAAAACAGTGTTACGAAATTCTAGTCGGCAGGTCGGGCAAAGTCAACCAGCGAAGAGAGAGGGACGCTGATCAGGCCGCGCGCACCTCGCGCCCGGTCTTGCGCAGGTAGTATTCGTAGTCGCCCTCGTAAACCCGCATCTCGCCGTGATCGATCTCGAACACTCGGTCGACCAGGGAGCGCAGAAAGTGGCGGTCGTGGCTGACCAGCACCACGGTGCCGGCGAAATTCCGCAGCGCATCGAGGAGGATTTCCCGCGACTGGATGTCGAGGTGGTTGGTCGGCTCGTCGAGCACCAGGACGTTGAGGGGGCGGGCCAGCAACGTCGCCAGCACCACCCGGCTCTTCTCGCCGCCGGAGAGCTTGTCGATGCGCTTGTCGGCGGCGTCCCCCGAGAACAGAAAGGCCGCGCACAGGTTGCGGATCACCCCGATGTTGGCCTGGGGGAGCACGTCCTGCACCGTCTCGAACACCGTCTTGTGTGGGTCGAGAACGTCCATGGCGTGCTGGCTGAAGTAGCCGAGGTTGACGCTGGCGCCCAGGGTCGCGCTGCCGGCGGAAGGCTCGGTGTGGCCGGCGAGCACTTTCAGAAAGGTCGACTTGCCGGCGCCGTTGACCCCGACCACGGCGATCTTCTCGCCGCGCCGGATGAGCCCCGACACCCCGTCGAAGACCGATTTCTCGCCCCCCTCGGGCAGGGTCCAGCTCTTGGCGAGGCCGTCGATCCTGACCACGTCGTCGCCGCTGCGCGGCGGCTCGGCGAAGGCGAACTTGACGACCTTCTGCTCGGGCGGAATCTCGATGCGCTCGATCTTCTCGAGCTTCTTCACCCGCGACTGCACCTGGGCGGCGTGGCTGGCGCGGGCGGCGAAGCGGGCGATGAACTCCTCCTCCTTGGCGAGCATCTCCTGCTGGCGCTGGTAGCTGGCGAGGAGCTGCTCGCGGCGGATTTCGCGCTCGCGCAGGTAGAAATCGTAGTTGCCGCCGTAGGTGGTCACGGTCTTGTTGGCCACCTCGATGATGCGCCCGACGATGCGGTTCATGAAGTCGCGGTCGTGGCTGGTCATCAGCAGCGCCCCCTTGAACTCGGTGGCGAGCCAGTTTTCGAGCCAGACGATCGACTCGACGTCGAGGTGATTGGTCGGCTCGTCGAGGAGCAGCACGTCGGGGTTGAGGGTGAGGATGCGGGCCAGGGCGATGCGCATCTTCCAGCCGCCGCTGAAGCTCTCCACCGCACGGTTATAGGCGTCGGGGCCGATCCCGAGACCGGTGAGCACCGCCTGGGCGCGCGCCTCCAGATCGTAGCCGCCGCGGTGTTCGAACTCCTCCTGGGCGTCGCCGTAGCGCGCCAGCAGATCGGCCATGGCGTCGTCGGACATGGGTTCGCACATGGCGGCCTCCATCGTCCGGATCTCCTCGCCCAGCGCCATGGTCTTCTCCGCGGCGGCCATCACCTCGGCCAGCGCCGAGCGGCCGGCCATCTCGCCCACGTCCTGGCTGAAGTAGCCGATCACGGTCTTCTTCGCGCAGGCGATCTCGCCGGCATCGGCCTGCTCGTCGCCGGTGATCAGGCGAAAGATCGTGGTCTTGCCGGCGCCGTTGGGGCCGACCAGCCCGCTGCGGCTCCCGGGGAGAATCTGGAGGCTGGCGTTGTGGAACAACACCTGGCTGCCGTGCTGCTTGCTGATGCTGGTCAGGTGGATCATGGAGAAACTCCCAAAGAAAAAGTCCCGCACTGTTACCACGTGGGGACGAAAGAGGACAAGCTCAAATTGTCCGGGGTGGGGCCGCTAATCGCCCGCCGCCGTCACCGGGATGTGCACTTCGAAGCGCTTGAGAAACCAGGGGATGAAAGGCGCGCTCCAGAAAACCCCGTAGGGCTCGCCGGCCCGCTGGTAGCCGGGCTGGTCCGCCAGCCAGTTCTCCAGCCTCTCCCGGGCCGCGGCGACGTTCTCCGGCGAATAGCCGCCGCGCACCCCGAGGCTGGCCACGGTCTGCGCCGGTCGTTCCGCCACCCGCACCGCGCCGGCATCGGGCAGCTCGCGCCCGCGGGCGTCGCTGCCGAGATAAAAGCGCATGGCGCCCGGTTCGAAATCAGCCTGAACCGGGGTGGTCATATCGATGTCGTTCTCGCGGATGTAGGAAAAGAGCCGCTTGAAAAGATCGCCCGAATGGTCGAAGTAGCTACCGGGCATGCGGGTTTCGAGCAGCCGCGCGGCGGGCAGGGTCTTGATTTCGAAGGCATCCACGGGGGTCTTTTCGAAGGCGGCCTCGAAGGCCCGCGCCTCCTGAAAAACGGCGAGAACCGCGATCAGCGTCAGCAGGCGCACCAGATTTTTGCCATTCATTGAATTCACCTCCGGAAAAAAAACGGGCCCCGGCTGCGGCTCCGAGCATACCTGAAGTATACCCGAAAGACGCTGCCGGAGCCCATGGTCCATGGCCCCGGTCGAAAATCGCTCAGACCGTGCCCTTGCCCGCCTGGCTGCGGCCGCCGCGGCGGCTGTTGCGACGGCGGTTGCCACCGGCCGGAGGGGCGGTGGTGGAACGCCCCGCCTGGTCGGCCTGCTGGCGCTTGGGTCCGTTGCCGGCGGGTTGGGCCGACTTCGTCGCGGCGCCCCCGGCCGCGGCCTTCTTCGGGCGGTTGGGCTGACGCGGCGGACGGGCGAATTCCTGATCTTTGCGCGGCGCCGGCACGTCGTAGTCGAAACCTGCAACGGTGCGCCGCTCGACCGCCTTGCCGAGGGTGCGCTCGATCGCCCGCACCATCGCGGTGTCGTCGACCGTCACCAGGGTGAAGGCGTCACCGGTGCGGGCGGCGCGACCGGTGCGGCCGATGCGGTGGATGTAGGCCTCGGGGGTGTCGGGGATGTCGTAGTTGACCACGTGGCTGACCTGGCTCACGTCGATGCCGCGGGCGGCGATATCGGTGGCCACCAGAATCTGGAAGGTGCCGGCGCGAAAGCCGTCGAGGGCCGCCTGGCGCTTGTTCTGCGACAGGTTGCCCTGCAACGAGGCAGCGCGGTAGCCGGCCTTGCCCAGCTGCTCGCCGAGGCGCTTGGCGCGATGCTTGGTGCGGGTGAAGACCAGCACCGAGCCGGTGTCGGTGTGCTGCAACAGTTCGAGCAGCAGCGGCGTCTTGAGGTGCTGGCCGACGGGATAGAGGGCATGGCTCACGGTGGTCGCCGGGGCGACGCTGCCGACCTGCACGGTCACCGGATTGCTCAAGACCTCGTGCGCCAGGCGCTTGATCTCGTCCGGCATGGTGGCCGAGAAGAGCAGGGTCTGGCGCTTGGCCGGCAGATGTTTGAGAATGCGGCGGATCGCCGGGAAAAAGCCCATGTCGAACATCTGGTCGGCCTCGTCGAGCACCAGCACGTCGAGGTTGGAGAGGTCGATGGTGCCCTGGTCGATGTGATCGAGCAGGCGTCCCGGGCAGGCGACGACGATCTCGGCGCCAGCCTTGAGCTTCTTGATCTGGGGATTGATGCCGACGCCGCCGTAGACGGTGACGCTGCGCAGCCGGGTCTGGCCGCCGAGGGTGACGAAGCTCTCGTTGATCTGTTCGGCCAGCTCCCGGGTGGGGGCGACGATCAGGGCGCGCACGCAGCCGCGCTTGCCCGCCATCAGGCGGTTGAGAATCGGCAGGGCGAAGGCGGCGGTTTTGCCGGTACCGGTCTGGGCCAGGCCCATGACATCGTGGCCGGCGATCACCTTGGGGATGGCCTGCGCCTGAATCGGGGTCGGGGCGGTGTAGCCGGCGGCGGTGACGCCGGCGGCGACCTGGGGATGAAACGCGAAATCGGTGAAACTCATGGTGGTCCTTTTCTATGTTCAGCGCCGATCTTCAGCAAGATGTCGAAATACCTCAGCCGAAAAATTCTTCTGCGGCTGCGGCCTGTTCCCTTCGACTCGCTGAAAACCGAGGCCAATCGGATGATTTTGTTTACAAAAAAAGCCCCGGAGGATTCCGGGGCTTACGATGTTATTCGTTTTTTCCGGGAACAGCTGGTGTTGAATCTCGCCAAACCTAGCAGCTTTGCCGCCCGGCTGTCAAGGGGCAGCCCCCACGGCCATTCGGCCCTTGCCTTTTCCGGGCGTCCGGATTCATAATCGAATTTTCCACGAGACCAAACGGCCGTACCCGCTCGGACCTGGCAGCCGCCGTCCACGGGGCGGCTGTTTTAAGTTCCGGCAGCCGAAAGATCGTTCCATGCAGAATCGTGAAAACTCAGAAAAACAACTCCTGGCCCGCGAGCTCAAAAGCCTGATCGCCCTGTCCGGGCCGATCGTCGCCGCCCAGATCACCCAGTCGGCGATGGGCTTCGTCGACACGGTGATGTCCGGCCGGGTCAGCTCCGTCGATCTCGCGGCGGTGGCGATGGGCGCGAGCATCTGGCATCCGCTCTTCCTCTTCATGCTCGGCGTGCTGATGGCGGTCACTCCCTCGGTGGCCCACCTGCACGGCGCCGGCCGCCAAGCGGAGATCGGCCAGCACGTGCGCCAGGCGCTGCTCCTCGGGTTCGCCCTGAGTCTCGCCCTGATGCTGCCCCTGCGCCATGCCGGCCCCCTGCTCGCAATGCTCTCCGTCGACCCGGCGGCGGTGCCGCTGACCCTCGGTTACCTGGAGGGCTTCTCCTGGGGGATGCCCGCCATCGCCGGCTTTTTCGCCCTGCGTCACTTCAGCGAGGGGCTCGGCTGCACCCGGCCGAGCATGATCGTCGGCGCCATCGGCCTGTGCTGCAACATCGGTGCGAACTACGTGCTGATCTACGGCAAGCTGGGCTTTCCCGCCCTGGGCGGCGCCGGCTGCGGCTGGGCCACGGCGCTGACCCTGTGGGTCATGTTCCTGGCCATGGCGGCCATCGTCCGGCGCGCTCCGGTCTACCGCGAGTCGCGCCTGTTCTCCGCCTGGCCGCGCCCCGACCGGCGCGAGCTGGGGCAGATTCTGCGCCTGGGGCTGCCGATCGGCTGCGCCCTCTTTATCGAGACCAGCATTTTCGCCATCATCGCCCTGCTCCTCGGCTCCCTCGGCGCCGACATCGTCGCCGCCCACCAGATCTGCCTGAGCTTCGCCACCCTGATCTTCATGGTGCCGATGAGCGTCTCCAGCGCCATCTCGGTGCGGGTCGGCCAGGCCCTCGGCGCGGGCCGGATGATTCAGGCCCGCCGCGCCGCCTATATCGGCATCGGCCTGACCGCGGGCATCGCCCTGGTCACCTCGACGCTGTCCTACCTTTTCGCCGCTCCGGTCGCGTCCCTCTACACCGCCAACCCGCAGGTCGCCGCGCTGGCGGTCGAGTTGCTGCTGCTGGGAGCGCTGTTCCAGGTCTCCGACGCCATCCAGGTGAGCACCGCCGGCGCCCTGCGTGGCTACAAGGATACCCGCGTGCCGATGCTGCTGCTGGTCTTCGCCTACTGGGGCATCGGCCTGCCGGTGGGCTACACCCTCGGTTTCACCCAACTGTGGGGCAACCCCGTCGGCGCTCCCCACGGCTTCTGGATCGGACTGATCGCCGGGCTCTCGGCGGCGGCCATTCTGCTCAGCCTGCGCCTCAAGCGGGTCAGCGGCCGCTTCGCCCGCAACCCGTCGTCCCGCCCCCGGGCCGCGGCAGCCGGGGCGACCTGCAACGCATAAACGGAGACCGTCAACAGAAAAACCCTTTCCCTCACCACGAAGATCGCGAAGGGCACGAAGTTGGCTTCGATCCCCTTCTTCGTGCGATTTAAGCCCAGAACCATTGCGGACAAGCGCTGACTGATTGCAGGAGGTCATGATGACTGATCAACCCAAGACGATGCAGGGGGTATGGCTGACCGGCCATGGTGGCCCGGACAAGCTGGACATCCGCCAGGATATTCCGGTGCCCGTGCCGGGGCCACGCGATGTTCTGGTTCGCGTGGCCGCAGCGGGTGTCAACAATACGGATATCAATACCCGAACGGCCTGGTACTCAAAACACGACGGTGCCAGCGAAGATGCCAGTTGGTCGGGCGAGCCGATCCGGTTCCCGCGCATTCAGGGGGCGGATGTATGCGGTCATATCGTTGCCGTCGGCTCAGAAGTCAGCGTCGACAGAATGGGTGAGCGGGTGTTGATCGAGCCATGCATCAAAGAAGCGCACGGCCGGGAACTCGAGCAACCGTGGTACTTTGGCTCAGAGTGCGACGGCGGCTTCGCCGAGTTCGCCGTCGTGGCATCGCGACACGCCTACAAAATCGACAGTGGGCTGTCCGATGTCGAGCTCGCGTCCTTCCCGTGCTCGTACTCCACCGCTGAAAACCTTTTGACGCGCGCCCACGTTTCAGCTGGCGAGCGCGTTCTGGTGACGGGGGCTTCCGGTGGGGTCGGGGCCGCGGCCGTTCAACTGGCGAAGGCGCGTGGCGCCTATGTTTTCGCCGTGACCAGCCCGGCAAAATCCGATGCGCTGCGCGAACTGGGTGCGGACGAGGTGCTTGCGCGGGAGACGGATCTCGTCGAGGCGGTAGGCGCGAATGCCATGGATGTGGTCATTGATCTGGTGGCCGGTGATAAGTGGCCGCAATATTTGGCGGTACTGCGTCCCGGTGGCCGTTACGCCGTGGCCGGCGCCATTGCCGGCCCCCTGGTCGAGCTGGATGTCAGGACCCTGTACCTGAAAGATCTCAGTTTGTTCGGTTGTACCGTGCTTGGTCCCGAAGTTTTCAAGAATCTGATTAAGCTCATTGAGCAGGGTGCCATCTCTCCAGTGATCGCCCGCACGTTCGCTCTGAGTGAAATCCGCGCGGCCCAGACGATGTTTATCGACAAGCAGCATGTCGGCAAGATTGTTCTCAGGATTTGATGCCGAGGTGTCCCTGCCGCAGGCGTCCCCGATTGTGGCCAGGTGAATGGTACAGCCGTTCTAATCAGGGGTGACGGACCTACTGTCTCGCAATCATTGGCCAGAGCAGGCTGCCGGCGATGGCCCACATGACCCCGCCGATAGAAAAATCGAGGATTTTCCAGGCGACCGGCTGACGGAAGACCGGCGTTAACAGGCGGGCGCCGTAACCGATACCGTAAAACCAGACCATTGAGGCACAGCCCGCACCCACCGCAAAGGTTACCCGGTCCTTTGCGGGAAGCTGTCCGGCAATACTCCCGAGAAGGATGACGGTATCGAGGTAGACATGCGGATTGAGCAGGGTCAAGGCGAGCGTTGTGGCAATGGCCCAGGTCAGATTCGTTGCAGGATTTTCCGCCCCGTCAACCTTTAACGCTTCTGGTTTGAGGGCTGAGCGGAATGAGCGCACTCCGTACCAGAACAGAAAGGTCGCTCCGCCCCAGCGAGCCGCCCGCATAAGTATCTCGGAGGAGGCGACCAGGGCCCCGAAACCGCCGGCACCCAGGAAGATAAGCACCGCATCGCACAGAAAACAGATGGTGCAGACGGTGAACACATATTCCTTCCTCAACCCCTGGCGCAGGACGAACGCATTCTGGCTGCCGATGGCGATGATGAGGCTGGCGCCCAGAGAGAAACCCTGAATCAGTGGAGTCAACATTTCGCCCGTACCTTCATCTCTTTTTCAGCAGGAAAACACCGACAAACATGAGAAACGCAGCCCCATAAGCCTCGACCTCGATCGGCTCGCCGACCAATAGCGCCCTGTATAGCCGATTTTCATGCCCCTGACGACCTCCTTTTCGCGGTGGGATCGATTTCGATGCGGCGGGGGTAGCCATGAAAAATTATCTGCTGATGGCCTGTCGGGTTCGAAAACCTCGAGCATCTCCGGCTATAATGAAACCTGAATTCCAATTCGATAAATTCCGCGAGGTGGGCATGGAACTTCTTCTCAACGACATCGAAATCCGCGTGCTCGGCTGCCTGATCGAAAAGGAGATGGCGACCCCCGAGTACTATCCCCTGTCTCTCAACGCCCTGACCAACGCCTGCAACCAGAAGTCGAACCGCGACCCGGTGCTGACCCTGGCCGAGGAGGATGCCATCCGCGCCCTCGACCGGCTGCGCACCCTGGGGCTGGCGATGCAGTCGGCGGAGAGCGTGCGGGTACCCAAATACCGACACACCCTGGCGGAGAAGCTGCACCTCGAGCCGGAGGAACTGGCGGTGCTGGCCGAACTGCTGCTGCGCGGGCCCCAGACTCAGGGCGAACTGCGCGCCCGCGCCGAGCGCATGCACCCCCTGCCCGACCTCGGCGCCGTCGAGGCAACCTTGCAGGAACTGATGGAGCGCACCCCGCCCCTGGCGATCCAATTGCCGCGCCAGCCGGGACGCAAGGAGCATCGCTTCGCCCACCTGCTCGCCGGCGCCCCGGAGGTGGCCGACGAGGAGGTCGCCGGCGCGCCGCCGGAGAGCGCAAGGCTCAAGGTGATGGCGGAAAACGAGCGCATCGCCCGCGTGGAGGAAGAGGTGGCCGGTCTGCGCGACGAACTCGCCGAACTGCGCCGGGTGGTCGAGGAACTCAAGTCCCTGCTCGACTGATCCAAGGCACGGGGTGGAAAAATCCTGCCCCGTTTTTTTGCGCAGCGGCCGCGGCCCACCTGACCCGTACCCCTCGTCCCCCACGCCACCCATTCTCCCTCACTCGCTCGCCCACTCGCCCCTCGCAGCACCTCCTGCAGCACCTTTTTTCAGCGATACAATCAATCACCCGACGGCATTGGCCGCCGGGTACAAAGTTCTCTCGCTCCCGTACTTCCCGGCATTCGCCCTTTCGCCTGGATGCATTGTTGCGACGCCAATGATCTTTCAACTTTTTTTCTTATAATTATCGCTGAGGAAGAATTTCTTGATCTGCGTCAAAGAAATAATCAAAAAACGTTCTATTCTTTTACCCAAATGCGCGATCGCCCGGCGTATCGGAGCAACCGACAAGGAGGAGATCATGACGCGGTTATTGGGGAAGGGAACGTTTCGGACTTCAGCAATCGCTCTCCTGGCGGTTATGGCGGTCGCTGCGACCCTGGCGGCAGCCCCACCCGACAGCGGACAGGCCCGGCTGGCCGAGCGGGGGGAGGCGATCTTCCAGCAGAAATGCAGCGCCTGCCACACCGTCGGCGGCGGCGACCGACCGATGGGGCCGGACCTGGCCGGGGTGCTCGAGCGCCGTGATCCGGCCTGGGTGGAGCGCTTCATCCGCGAACCCGGCAAAGTGATCGCCGGCGGCGACCCGGTGGCGCAACAACTGCTGCAGCAATACAGGATGCCGATGCCCGCCATGGGCCTCAACGACGACGAGCTTGCCGCGCTCATGGCCTTTCTCGCCTATCCCGAGGAAGCGGCGCATCACGCCGACGAAGCGGCGGTGCCGGCGCCCCGATCCGCAGTTCCGGCAGGAGACGCCGCACGCGGCAAGGATCTCTACGTCGGCACCCGGGCGCTCGCCAACGGCGGGGCTCCCTGTCTGGCCTGCCACGGCATCGCCGGCGCCGGACTGGGCCTGGCCGCAGGCGCCAATTACGGCCCCGACCTGACCAATCTCACCACAGACTACGGCGCCGAAGGCGTGGCCTCCATCCTGCAAACCCTCCCCTTTCCAAGCATGGAGCCGATCTATGCTACTCGGCCTCTGATCGACGCCGAGCAGCGCGATCTGGGCGCTTTTTTCGCCGCCGTCGCCGGGGCGCAGCCGGCGGCGGTCGGCGTGACCTTTCTGCGCCAGGCCGGCGGCGCCCTGCTCGCCCTGGCCGTGGTGCTCTACATCTTCGGCCGCGGGCGCCTGCGCAGCGTTCGCCGTCAGCTGGTCGAACAGGCCCGCCAACCATCTGTCAGGGGGGAGACGCGATGAGCTGGATCAAGGACATCATCAATCCGCAAGCAAGGGCATGGGAGGAGTTCTACCGCAACCGCCACCAGCACGACCGGGTGGTGCGCAGCACCCACGGCGTCAACTGCACCGGCGGCTGCTCCTGGAACGTCGCGGTCAAGGACGGCCTGGTCGCCTGGGAGCTGCAGGCCACCGACTACCCGGCCCTCGAGGAAGGTATCCCGCCCTACGAGCCGCGCGGCTGCCAGCGCGGCATCTCCTTCTCCTGGTATCTCTACAGCCCGTTGCGGGTGAAGTATCCCTACCTGCGCGGGGTGCTGCTCGACCTGTGGCGTGCGGCCCGCGCCGAGCACGCCGACCCGGTCAAGGCCTGGGCCTCCATCGTCGACGACCCGCAGAAGCGGCGGAGTTATCAGCAGGCGCGCGGCAAGGGCGGCTTTCGCCGCGTCACCTGGAGCGAGGTGGAAGAGCTCATCGCCGCCTCCACCCTCCACACCATCGTCAAGCACGGCCCCGATCGCATCATCGGCTTCTCGCCGATTCCGGCCATGTCGATGCTCTCCTTCGCCGCCGGCTCGCGCTTCGTGCAGCTGCTGGGCGGGGCGAACCTCTCCTTCTACGACTGGTACTGCGATCTGCCCAACGCCTCGCCCGAGATATGGGGGGAGCAGACCGACGTCGCCGAGAGCGCCGACTGGTACAACAGCAAGTTCATCGCGGTGATGGGCTCGAACCTCTCGATGACCCGCACGCCCGACGTGCATTACGTCGCCCAGGCCCGTCACAACGGCTCGAAGCTGGTGGTCTTCTCCCCCGATTTCTCCATGACCTCCAAGTACGCCGACTGGTGGATTCCGGCCCACGCCGGTCAGGACGGCGCCTTCTGGATGGCGGTCAACCACGTGATCCTCAGCGAGTTCCACCACCAGCAGAAAACGCCCGATTTCCTCGACTACCTCGCCCGCTACACCGACAGCCCCTTCCTGGTCGCCCTCGATGAAGACAACGACGCCTGTAGCCCGGGGCGGATGGTGGGCGCCGGCCAGCTCGCCGCCTACCGGGACGAAGAGAACGCTGCCTTCAAGTACCTGATCTGGGACGAGGCCAGCGACGCCCCGCGCATGCCGCTGGGCACCCTGGGTTTTCGCTGGCAGCAGAAAAAAGGCGAGTGGAACCTGCAGCTGAAGGACGGCCGCGACGGCACGCAGCTGACGCCGCGCCTGACTTTTCTCGAGCACCACGACGAGGTGTGCGAGGTCAGCTTCCCCGATTTCGCCAAGGAGAGCGTCAGCCGGCGCGGGGTGCCGGTACGCGTCATCGAGACGGCCGCGGGGCCGCTGCGGGTCGCCACCATCTACGACCTGCTGATGGCCCAGTTCGGCGTCAACCGCGGGCTCGACGGACACTACCCCAGAGACTACGACGACGAGAACGCCCCCTACACCCCGGCCTGGCAGGAGAAGTTCACCGGCGTCGACCGCGCCAACGTGGTGCAGTTCGCCCGCGAGTGGGCCGGCACCGCCGAGAAGACCGGCGGCAAGTGCTGCATCATCATCGGCGCCGGGGTCAATCACTGGTACCACGCCAACCTCGCCTACCGGGCCGGGATCGTGGCGCTGATGCTGTGCGGCTGCGTCGGCAAGAACGGCGGCGGCCTCAACCACTATGTCGGCCAGGAGAAGCTCGCCCCGGTCGCGCCCTGGGCGACCCTCGCCGGCGCCCTCGACTGGAACCGGCCGCCGCGCTTCCAGAACACCCCGAGCTTTCACTACGTGCACAGCGACCAGTGGCGCTACGAGCGCACCGAGGACGAGGCCAAGATCCGCCCGGCGGCGCAGGAAGGGCCGCTCACCGCGGGGCACACCATCGACCACCAGATCCGCGCGGTGCGCCTGGGCTGGCTGCCGTTCTATCCCCAGTTCGACCGCAGCCCCCTCGAGATGGTGCGCCAGGCGGAACAGGACGGAGCCCGCAGCGGCGAGGAGATCGCCGCCTGGACGGTGCGTCAGCTCAAGGAGCAGAAGCTGCGCTTTGCCGTCGAAGACCCCGACGCGCCGCAGAACTGGCCGCGGCTCTGGTTCATCTGGCGCGGCAACGCCCTCTCCGCGAGCGCCAAGGGGCACGAGTACTTCCTCAAGCACTACCTCGGCACCCATCACAGCGTGGTGGCGCCGGAGACCGCCAAAGACTCGGCCAAGGAGGTGGTCTGGCGCGACGCCCCGGAGGGCAAGCTCGACCTGGTGGTCGACCTCAACTTCCGCATGGACACCTCGGCGCTTTACTCCGACGTGGTGCTGCCGGCGGCCACCTGGTACGAGAAGGACGACCTCAACACCACCGACATGCACTCCTTCATCCACCCGCTGCAGGCGGCGGTGCCGCCGTGCTGGGAGGCGCGCAGCGACTGGGACATCTTCCGGTCGCTGGCGAAGAAGGTGAGCGAGCTGGCGCCGGCGCACCTGCCCGCGCCGGTGCGCGACCTGGTCGCCACCCCGCTGCAGCACGACACCCCGGCCGAGATGGCGCAGCCCACCATCCGCGACTGGAGCAAGGGGGAGTGCGAGCCGGTGCCGGGCAAGACCATGCCGGGGCTCACGGTGGTGGAGCGCGACTACGCCAACCTCTACAACCGCTTCATCTCCTTCGGGCCGGCGGCGCGGGAGAAGGGGATCGGGGTGCATGGCCTCACCTGGCCGGTCGCCGACATGCTCGATGAACTGGAGCGCAGGGGCCCGGTCGCGCAGTGGAACGGCGCGACCTACCCATCGCTGTTCGCGGCGAAGGACGCGGCCAACCTGATCCTGCATCTCGCGCCCGAGACCAACGGCGAGGCGGCCTACCGCGCCTTCGCCGCCGAAGAGAAGAAGGTCGGCGTGAAGCTCACCGATCTGGCCGAGAAGAGCCGCAGCGTGCGCACCACCTTCAGCGACATCGACCGCCAACCGCGGCGGCTGCTCACCAGCCCCTGCTGGTCGGGAATCACCAACGACGGGCGCGCCTACAGCGCCTTCTGCCTCAATGTCGAGAAGCTGGTGCCCTGGCGGACCCTGACCGGCCGCCAGCACTTCTACCTCGACCACGAAGGCTACATCGCTTACGGCGAGAACCTGCCGACCTATAAACCCAAGCCCGACGCGGCGATCTTGCAGGACCTGGTGGCGAGCACCGCCGGGGGCGAGACCCTGCAACTCAACTTCATCACCCCGCACGGCAAGTGGGGCATCCATTCGACCTACGGCGAAAACCACCGCATGCTGACCCTGTCGCGCGGCTGCCACCCCCTGTGGCTCAACGACCGCGACGCGGCCAGCATCGGTCTCGCCGACAACGACTGGGTCGAGGTCTACAACGACCACGGCGTGGTGGTGACCCGCGCCGCGGTGAGCGCGCGCATCCCGCCGGGGCTGGGCTTCCAGTACCATGCTCCGGAGCGCACGGTGGGCGTGCCCAAGTCGCCGCTGCGCGGCAAGCGCGCCGGGGTGCACAACAGCCTGGTCCGCACCCGGCTCAAGCCCAACCTGATGGTCGGGGGCTATGGCCAGTTCACCTACGGCTTCAATTACTGGGGGCCGACCGGCGCCAACCGCGACACCTTTATCCTGGTGCGCAAACTGCCGGGCGAGCCGGTGTGGTGATTCGGTAAAGGCAGACTTGCGGTTCTGCCCCCAACCCGCTGAACGAACGAGGGCGAACACATGGGTTCGCCCCTACGAGTACCAGATCGATCCGGCACAGGACAAGGAGCCTCTCCATGGACATCCGCGCACAGATAGCTTCGGTCTTCCACCTCGACAAATGCATCGGCTGCCACACCTGCAGCATCGCCTGCAAGAACCTCTGGACCGACCGCCGCGGCACCGAATACATGTGGTGGAACAACGTCGAGACCAAGCCCGGCACCGGTTATCCCACCAGATGGGAGGATCAGGAGAAATACCAGGGGGGCTTCGAGGTGCAGGGCTACGACCTGAAGCTGAAGATGGGCGGGCGCGCCGGCCTGCTCGGCAAGATCTTCCACAACCCGCACCTGCCGACGGTCGACGACTACTACGAGCCCTTCACCTTCAGCTACAGCGACCTGTTCAACGCCCCCCCGGGAGACGACCAGCCGGTGGCCAAACCGGTGTCGCTGATCAGCGGCCAGCCGATGAAGATCGAGGCCGGCCCCAACTGGGACGACGACCTCGGCGGCTCCAACGTCTATGCCGCCAACGACCCGTCGGTGCAGAAGCTCAGCGAGCAGGAGCGGCAACAACTCTTCGCCCTGGAGCGCATGGTCTTTTTCTACCTGCCACGCATCTGCAACCACTGCGCGAACGCCGGCTGCGTTGCCGCCTGCCCGTCGGGGGCGATCTACAAGCGCGGCGAGGACGGCATCGTGCTGGTGAGCCAGGACAAATGCCGCGGCTGGCGCATGTGCGTCTCGGGCTGCCCGTACAAGAAGACCTACTACACCTGGTCGAGCGGCAAGTCGGAGAAATGCCTGTTGTGCTACCCCCGCCAGGAGAACGGGGAAGCGCCGGCCTGCTTCCATGCCTGCGTCGGGCGCATCCGCTACCTCGGGGTGCTGCTCTACGACGCCGAGCGCATCGAGGAGACGGCGAAAAAGGCCGACCACGAGCTGGTTGCCGCCCAGCGGGAGCTGATCCTCGACCCGCACGACCCGGCGGTGATCGCCGCGGCGCGGCAAAGCGGCCTGCACGAACAGGTGGTGCAGGCGGCGCAGCGCTCGCCGGTCTACCGTTTCGTCAAGGAGTGGCAGATCGCCCTGCCGCTGCACCCGGAGTTCCGCACCCTGCCGATGCTCTTCTACGTGCCGCCGCTGCTGCCGGTGCTGGCCACCATCGACCAGCAGCGGGTCAAGCAGGCCGGGGAATTCTTCACCTCCCTCGAACAGGCGCGGCTGCCCATGCGCTACCTCGCCGGCCTGTTCGCCGGCGGCAACGAGGACGAGGTGCGCCGGGCCTATCGCAAACTGATGGCGGTGCGCCTGTTGCGCCGGAGCGAAACGGTGGCGACCTGCCGGCGGCGGAGGCGCAAGCGGCCTGCGCCGCCGCCGGAATGGAGGTCGCGGACGCCGAGGCGATCTATCGCCTGACCTCGCTGGCCGCCATGAAGGAGCGCATCGTGATTCCGAAGATGCTGCGCGAGCAGGCGCTGGCAGCCGCGGGCGACGTACAGGCGCAACGCGGCGAGGCCGGCTTCGGCACCCTGCGCAAGCCCAAGCGGCGCTGGTAGACGGAGGCTGCGATGAACGAACGTCAGCAGATCCTCGCCCATTTCGCCCGCTTGCTGAACTATCCCGACCGGGATTATCGCGACGTTCTCCACCGGACCCAGCGGGCGCTCGCCGATGTCTGTCCGGCGGCAGCCGCCGAGATCGAGCCGCTGCGCGCTCTCGCCGCCACCGCAGAACCGGCGGCGCTGGAAGAACTCTTCACCGCCGTCTTCGATCTGCAGCCGTGCTGTTGCCCCTACGTCGGCTACCAGCTGTGCGGCGAGAGCCGCGAGCGCACCCTGTTTCTGCTGCGGCTGCGCGAGATCTACCGGCAGCACCTTTTCGACGAGGAGGGGGAGCTGCCTGACCATCTCGCGGTCATGCTGCGCTTTCTCGCCGGCCGGGACACCGGTCACGGGGAGATCGCCCGCGACGCGCTGCTGCCGGCGCTGGAAAAGATGACCAAGGTCTTGGGCGACGCTCCGCAGCATCCCTACGGCGCCCTGCTGGGCGCGCTGCAGGCCTATCTCGGGCAGGAATTCGCCGGCGCGCCGAGCGCGCGCAAGGAGGTGGCACCATGATCGATCTGGTTCTGTTCGGCATCTTCCCCTACGTGGCGGTCGCCCTGGCGGTCGCGGTCGGCCTCTACCGCTACCTGTTCGACCGCTACTCCTGGTCGTCCCAGTCGTCCCAGTTTCTCGAGAGCCGGGTGCTCTACTGGGGCTCGGTACCCTGGCACTATCCGATCCTGGCGATCCTGCTCGCCCACCTTTTGGCCTTTCTCTTTCCCGCGGGCTGGGGCCATCTGCTGGGGCGCCCCCTGCGCCTGTACTTGCTCGAGGTGACCGGCTTCGCCCTGGCGGCCTTCGCGCTGGCGGGGCTGCTGCTGCTCATCCTGCGCCGCGCGGGCAACACCCGCGTGGCGGCCGTCACCAGCGTGGTCGACTGGCTGGTGCTGGGCGCGCTGCTGCTGCAGGTGGCCACCGGCCTGCACATCGCCCTGACCCTGCGCTGGGGCTCGGTGTGGTACCTGCACACCGTCACCCCCTGGCTGTGGTCGCTGGTCAAACTCGACCCCCAGGTGCAGTACCTCGCGGTGTTGCCGACCACGGTCAAGATCCATGCGGTCAACGCCTTCGTGCTTCTCGCCCTGTTTCCCTTTTCGCGCCTGGTGCACGTGGTCAGCGTGCCGCTCTCCTACCTCTCGCGACCGCTGCAGGTGGTGATCTGGCAGGCGCGCAAGGCGCGCTAGGTTTTTCTGCAGGATCGGCCGCCGGGCGGCGATCCCCCGTTGCAAAGGATACCGATCATGGCCGCACGCGTATTGAAGACCTGGAACCCCGAGGATCACAGCTTCTGGCAGAACGAGGGCAAGGGCATCGCCAACATCAACCTGTGGATCTCGATCCCCGCCCTCTTTCTCGCCTTCGCCGTCTGGATGGTGTGGAGCGTGGTGGTGGTGAACCTGCCCCGGGTCGGCTTCGCCTTCTCCACCAACCAGCTGTTCTGGCTGGCGGCCCTGCCCGGACTCTCGGGGGCGACCCTGCGCATCTTCTACTCCTTCATGGTGCCGATTTTCGGTGGCCGGCTGTGGACCACGCTCAGCACCGCCTCGCTGCTGCTGCCGGCGCTCGGCATCGGTTTTGCGGTGCAGAGCCCGCAGACCCCCTACGGCGTCTTTCTGCTGCTCGCCCTGTTGTGCGGCTTCGGCGGCGGCAATTTCGCCTCGAGCATGGCCAACATCAGCTTCTTCTTTCCCAAGGCGCAGAAGGGGATGGCGCTGGGGCTCAATGCCGGGCTCGGCAACCTGGGGGTGAGCGCCATGCAGTTTCTCGTGCCGGTGGCGATCACCGCCGGGGTCTTCGGCGCCTTCGGCGGGCAACCCCAGAACCTCGAGACGGCGACGGGCAGCACCCCGATCTGGCTGCAGAACGCCGGCTTCATCTGGGTGCCCTTCATTGTCGCCGCGACCCTCGCCGCCTGGTTCGGCATGCACGACATCGCCAGCGCCAAGGCCTCATTCCGCGACCAGGCGGTGATCTTCAAGCGCCAGCACAACTGGCTGATGTGCTGGCTCTACCTCGGCACCTTCGGCTCTTTCATCGGTTATTCGGCCGGCCTGCCGTTGCTGATCAAGGGGCAGTTTCCCGCGGTCGACCCGACCCGCTACGCCTTTATCGGGCCGCTGGTGGGAGCCCTGGCCCGCCCGGTCGGCGGTTGGATCGCGGACAAGCTCGGCGGCGCCCGGGTCACCTTCTGGAACTTCGTGGTCATGGCGGCGGCGGTGGCGGGGGTGCTCGCCTTTCTCCCGGGCAACGGCGCGGCCGGCAACTTCTGGGGTTTTCTCGGCATGTTCATCCTGCTCTTTCTCACCACCGGCATCGGCAACGGCTCGACCTTCCGCATGATTCCGGTGATCTTCATGGCTCACCATCGCTGCGAGGACACCGCCTGCTCGGTGGAGGAGCGCGCCCTGGCGTTCAGGGAGGCGGGCAAGGAATCGGCGGCGGTGCTCGGCTTCAGTTCGGCCTTCGCCGCCTATGGCGCGTTTTTCATCCCCAAGGCCTTCGGCACCTCGATCACCCTGACCGGCGGCCCGCATGGCGCGCTCTACGGCTTTCTCGCCTTCTACCTGAGCTGCATCGCCGTGACCTGGTGGTATTATGCGCGCAGAAGGGCGCCGATGCCCTGCTGAAACCGAAGGGGTGAGGCGGCGGAAGGCGAAAAAGGAGGTCAACCGCGAAAGGAGGGCAGAGCGTGCGCCACATCAAGGGCAATCCGCGCGCCGGGCTGACCGGCGCGACTCTCGGCTTTTTCTTCGGTTTCGCCTCGGTGGCTCTGTTCGGACCGACCGCCGGAAAATTCGCCGCGGTGATGCAACTCACCCCCGAGCAGATCGGGTTGCTGGTGGCGGCGCCGGCCCTGTCCGGGTCGCTGCTGCGCATCCCCTTCGCCGCCTGGGTCGACACCACCGGCGGGCGCAAGCCCTTTCTCGTGCTGCTGGGGCTCTCCCTGCTCGGCATGCTCGGCCTGAGCGCGGTGGTCAACCTGCTCTACCCCGAGCGCCTCACCCCCGGCCTCTACCCGCTGCTGCTCGCCCTCGGGGTGCTGTGCGGCTGCGGCATCGCGACCTTCTCCGTCGGCATCGGCCAGGTCTCCTACTGGTTCACCATGGAGAACCAGGGCAAGGCCCTGGGCATCTACGCCGGGGTCGGCAACCTCGCCCCGGGCATCTTCTCGGTTCTGCTCCCCCTCGCCCTGGGCGGCCTCGGGTTGGGCGGCTCCTACCTCGCCTGGCTGCTGTTTCTCGCCGCCGGAGCGCTGCTCTATTTCCGGTTCGCCCGCAACGCCCCCTATTTTCAACTGGTGGACCAGGGGATGGCCGAGGCGCAGGCCCGCCAGAGGGCGCGCGAGCACGGCCAGCAACTGCTGCCCGCGGGCAGCCTCAAGGACAGCCTGGTGCGCTCCGCCGCCACCTGGAAGACCTGGCTGCTGGTCCTCATGTACTTCACCACCTTCGGCGGTTTCATCGCCATGACCGCCTGGCTGCCGAGCTACTGGCAGGCGTTTCTCGGCACCAGCGCGGTGACCGCGGGGGCCCTGACCGCCCTCTATTCGATCCTCGCCTCGGCCATCCGGATCTATGGCGGCGTGCTCGCCGACAAGCTGGGAGGCGAGAATATCGCGCTGGGTTCGCTGCTGATCATGCTGCTCGGGGCGGTCCTGATGGCGCTCTCGACCGGCATCGGCCCGTCGGTCGCGGCGGCGGTCTGCATGGCGGTGGGCATGGGGGTGGGTAATGCCGCGGTGTTCAAGCTGGTACCGCAGGAGGTTCCCGAAGCGGTCGGCGGTGCCGCCGGCTGGGTGGGCGGGCTGGGCGCTTTCGGCGGCTTCGCGATTCCGCCGGTGCTTGGCCTCTTCGTCCGCCTCCAGGGCCAGGCCGGCTATGCCGCGGGGTTTCTCGTCTTCGCCGCGCTGGCGGCGGTGGCCATCGTCATGGGCCTGGTGTTGAAAGTCAGCTCGCGCAAAACCTCACCCGCCCTCTGAGGAGAGAGCGGATGCCGGCCGGAGGCGGGCCATGACCGAACCACGGTCAGATGGGTCAGGGCCCGGCCGGATAGGGGTTGTTCGGATCGGCCTTGAGCCGCAGGTCGAGCATCTCGAGCAGCATTTCAGCCGCCCCGCGCGGGGGCAGGGACAGCAGCTTCTGCGGCAGCTGCGCGACTCCGCCCGGCACGTCGGTCAGCAGGAAGTCGAGCGCCGCCCGCCGGTCCTCGACATGGCGCAGGCGCAGCAACTCTTGGCCGGTGCGGCGCTGCGACATGCGAATGCCGTTGGCCAGCCCCCAGGTCATCAGCTGAAACACCGGCAGGGTGTCGAGATCGTCGGGCGCGCCGGCCGCCTTGAGCTTGATCGCCGCGACCTGATTGAGCGGCAGCAGCCGCAAGCGCTGAAATCCTTCGTCGTTCACCGGCACGTCCTCCGTCCGCCAGAACAAAGTTCCTTAAGGTCTCCCGCACCTCTTCTTGCAGGTGTCATCCTTTGAGTAAAGCGCAGCCGGAGCCGTTGGTCAAGCTTCCGTCCCGGCTCTTTGGCAAGATCGACCGCCGGGTTCGAAAAAATTCGCCCCAACCTTTGCCATCCCCCCTTTCGGTCTGTTATGGTGTGAAAAACCGCAAAAAAAGGAGAGAGCATGGCATCTGCGAAAAAAGGCGATACCGCCAAAGTCCATTACACCGGTACCCTGAACGACGGTACGGTCTTCGACTCGTCCCGCGAGCGCGACCCGCTCGAGTTTCAGGTCGGTGCGGGACAGCTGATCCCCGGCTTCGACCAGGCGGTCGACGGCATGGGCGTGGGCGAAACGAAATCCGTCAAAATCCCGGCGGAGCAGGCCTACGGTCCGCACCGCAACGAGATGGTGATCGACGTCGACAAAAATCAGTTCCCCGAAGGGCTCAACCCCGAGGTCGGACAACAGTTGCAAACCCAGGACAATCAGGGCCAGCCCCTGGTCGTGACGGTCACCGCCATCGACGGCGACAAGGTGACCCTCGACGCCAATCACCCCCTGGCCGGCAAAGATCTGAACTTCGAAATCGAGCTGGTCGAAGTCGCTGGATAAATCGTCCCCCCCGACGCGAAAAGGGCGGCCGCTGTGGCCGCCCTTTTTGTATTTGGGTCACCCGAAAGAACAGATGTCATCGACGGCGCCTGCCTGCACGGCGATTTCGAAGGCCGCCGTTTCCGGCCCGGCTACGAAGAGGAAGACCCTGTGAACCTATTCAGCATCGGCGTTCTTTTTTCCGACCTCGCCAGTTCTTCCGAGACCGCGATGCTCGGGCGGGTGTGGCCTTTTTTTCTCGCCCTCGTGGCTCTCGGTGCGGCTTTCGCGATCTTTTTCGCCCTGAAAGGATCGCTGCGCGGCAAGCCGCCCCGTTCCGAAAAGAACGACCGCGACTGAAGGGGAAAATTCCCCACCGCCAGCGACCTCACTCGTTGCGCAGTACGTCGAGCACCTCGATGTGCGCCGCCTGCCAGGCCGGGTAGGCGCCGGCCGCCAGTCCCAGCGCCACCGACCCGAACAGGGGCGCGGCGATGAACAACGGGTCGAACACCAGCGGCAGCTGCCCCACCCGGTAGATCACCAGCAGCAGCCCCAGCGCCAGCACCACCCCAGCGACCCCGCCGACGCCCGCCATCAGGCCCGCCTCGAACATGAACTGGCGGATGATGTCGCGCCGCCGCGCGCCCACCGCCCGCCGCACCCCGATTTCCAGCCGGCGGGTGCGCACCAGCAGAATCATGATCGAGAGAATTCCCAGGCCACCGACGGCAAAGGAAATCGACGAGCTGATCAGCCCCAGGGTCTGCACCAGGTCGAGGGCCTGCTGCTGCACCTGCATGGTGTCTTTGGCGGTGAGCAGGGTGAAGTCGTCCTCCTCCCCCGGCCCCAGCAGATGGCGGCGGCGCAGCAGGTCGCGGGCGCTCTCCCGGGCGCGGGCGTAATCGCGAGGGTCGCCCAGCTGCAGGTAGACCCCGGTGATCCAGTCCTGGTTGGCGAAGCGTCGCAGGTAGGTGGAAAGCGGCACGAACACCTGCTCGTCCTGATCGCTGCCGACGATGTCGGCCCCCTTGGCCTCCATCACGCCCACCACCCGCGCCGGGGCGCGGAAGAAGAAGACGTCCTGCCCCACCGCGCGCTCCGGGCGGCCGAACAGGCGCTCGGCGATCTTACGCCCGAGGACGCACACCCGGGCGCGCGCGGCGAGCTCCGCCTCGGTAAAAAAGCGGCCGAACTCGGGGCGAAAGTTGCGTACCGCAGGGTATTCGGGCCAGGTGGCGATGAGCTGGCTGGGAATCTTGTTGGCGGCGGCGCGAATCGGCATGGTCGCTTCGGCGAAGGGAGCGCCGAGGCGCACCGAGGGCAGATGCCCCATCAGGGCGCGGGCATCGGCGAGCTTGAAGGTGCGCGCCGTCTCCCCCACCCGCGCCGAACCGGAGCGGCGAAACGACACCTTGCCGCTGCGCGCCACGAACAGGTTGGTGCCGAGCTTGGCGGTCTCCATCTCGGCCTTGCGCAGCAGCGCTTCGGAGACGTGCTGCACCCCGCACAGGGCCAGGGCGCCAAGGAGCACGCCGACCATGGCGAGGATGGTGCGCAGCCGGTGGGCGGCCAGCGAGCTGAGGGCGATTTTGAGGGAGAGGGGCATGGTGGTCTGTTGTCTGTTGTCTGTTGTCTGTTGTCTGTTGTCTGTGATTTTGGTTTTGGCCTTTCCTGCTCCTACCCCTTCAACGCCTCGATCGGCTCCAACGCCGCCGCCTGGCGCGCGGGGCGCAAACCGAACACCACCCCGATCGCCACCGCGGCCAGCACCGACCAGAAAAACACCTTCCACGAAAAGAGTATCTCCAGAATCCCCAGCCGCGCCAGCAGCTGGCCGAGCCCCATGCCCAGCGCCATGCCGAACAGGGCCCCGACCAGGGTCAGGCCGACCGCTTCGGCGAGAATCTGCAGCAGAATCGCCCAACGCCGGGCGCCCAGCGCCCGCTTGAGGCCGATCTCGGCGCGCCGTTCGCTGACGCTCAGGTAAAAGAGGTTGGCGAGGACGAAGCCGCCGACCAGGATCGCCACCGTCGCGGTGAGCCCGAGAAAGAGCACCAGCCCCCCCTTGAACACGGCGAGAAAGACCAGAATCTCGTCGGCGGTGAGGATGGTGAAATCGTCGTCCTCGCCCGGACGCAGGCCATGCTGGTCGCGCAGCAGGCTGCGCAGGTTCTCGACATGGAACTCCATGTTCTCGGGCGAGTGGAACTTGACCCGCAGGGCGCGAAAGTACTTGCGGTCGAGGTTGAAGCGCTGGGTCAGGGTGGTGATCGGCAGGATCACCCGCTCGTCCACCGAGCCGCCCCCGCCGGAGAAGCCGCGGTAGGCCAGCCGGCCCACGATCTGCACCGGCAGCTTGTCGAGATAGATGGTCTTGCCCACCGGCGAGGCGCGCCCGAAGAGGTCGCGGGCGGTGGTGTCGCCGATGAGCCCGACCTTGGCGCCGCGGGCAACGTCCTCCTCGCTCAGGTCGCGCCCTTCGGCCAGCGGCCAGTCCCACACCTCGGCGTAGCCGGCGGTGGCGCCGACCGCCACCGGCAGCGCCACCTTCTGCTCGCGGTAGCGCGCGGTCACGTCGGCCTTGGCCCGCATCGGCACCACCATGTAGGCCCCGGGCAAGGAGGTACGCAGCCGCTCGGCGTCGCGGTAGGTCAGGGTCAGGGTGCGTTTGCCCACCGCCCGGCTGCGGATGTCGCCACCGAGAATGAAGGCCGCGTCGGGCCCGAAGAATTGCACGATTTCATGGGCCTTGCGCTCGGCGCCGTCCATGGATGCGACGATGATGGTAAGCGAGGCGATCCCCAGCGCCACCCCGCTCACCACGAAGGTGCTGCGCAGCCTGAAGGCCCACAGGGCGGTCCAGGCCAGGCGCTGCACCCGCCACAGCTGGCGGAGGAGATCACGCGTCTGCGAAAAGACCGTCATGAAGAAGCAACCTGCGCCGGGCGAAGCCGGCGGTTTCGGGGTCGTGAGTCACCAGCACCACGGTGCGCCCCTGGTCGTTGATGCGGGCGATCAGCTGCATGATCTCCCCGCTGGTGGTCGAATCGAGTTGTCCCGTCGGCTCGTCGGCGAGCAGCACCGCCGGGTCGTTGATCAGCGCCCGCGCCAGGGCGACGCGCTGCTGCTGGCCGCCGGAGAGCTGACCGGGACGAAACTCCATGCGCTCGCCGAGCCCCACCTGGTCGAGCAGCTCCTGGGCGCGCTGCCGCAGCCGGCGCGCCGGGGTGGCGCTGTAGAGCCCGGGGAGCAGGACGTTTTCCAGCACGCTGACGTAAGGCACGAGATAGAAACTCTGAAAGATGAAGCCGATGGTGCGGTTGCGCAGGGCGCTCAACTCGTCGTCGGAGAGCCTGGCCACGTCGCTTCCCGCGAGGAAATAGCGCCCCTCGCTCGGCCGGTCGAGCAGGCCGATGATGTGCATCAGGGTCGATTTACCCGAACCCGAACTCCCCTGCAGGGCGATGAATTCCCCCGCGGCGATCTCCATGGTGATTCCCTTGAGGACGTCAATGGGGAGATCCCCCTGGTGAAAGGTCTTGGTCACCTGCTCGAGGCGGATGACGGGCCCCTCGGCGCTCACGGCCTGCCCTTTCCCGCGCCGGGGAGATCGACCTGGGTGGCGACCTCGTCCCCTTCCGCGAGCCCCTCCGTCACTTCGCTGTAGGTCAGGCCGGAAAGCCCGAGACTGGGGCTGACCTGGCGCACTTCGCCGCCGCCGCCCTGCACAAAGACCACCTGGCGCCCCTCCACCCACTTGAGGGCGGTGTTGGGGATGCGCAGGACATCCTCCCTGCGCTCGACCACGATCTGCACCTGGGTGGTCATTTCGGGGCGCAGTTGCTCTGCCTCGCTCTTGTCGATTTCGACCAGCGCCCGATAATAGACGATGTTGTCGCGGATTTCCGGCTCGGGATAGATGGTGGCGACGCTACCGTGAAAGGTGCGCCCCGGGTAGGCGTCGACCCGGAACTCCACCTTCTGTCCCGGCTCGACCTGGCCGACGTCGGTCTCGTCGACATAGATCCACATCTCGAGCCTGAGAGGGTCGAGCACGGTGATCAGATTGGCCACCTGCAACCCGGCGACGATGGTCTCGCCCTCCTGCGCCGTCACCTGGCTGACCAGGCCGCGCAGGGGGCTGTGGATTTCGGTGTAGGAGATGCGCACTGCGAGCGCCTGCAGGGCGGCTTCGGCCTCCTCCACCGCCAGCGCGGCCTTGCGCCGCTCCTCGGCGAACTCGCGCTGCTCGCGCACCCGGATCGCTCGGTTGGCCGAAACCCGCCGGGCATCGACCAGGGCCTGCTGGTGCGCTTTCTCGACTTCGTCCTGGGAGATGATCTTTTCCGCCACCAGGGTCGCGAGACGCCGGTAGTTGCTCTGCGAATAATCGGCCTGGGCCTGAGCCAGGGCCAGCTGCGACTCGGCCTCGGCGATACGCAAGGGGAAGATCTGGCGAATCCGCTCCAGCTCGGCCCGCGCCGACGCCAGCCGCGCCTGGGCCTGGGCCGCCTGGGAGCGCAGCTCGCGGCTGTCGATGCGAGCGACCAGTTGGCCCTTGTCCACCCGGTCGCCGACCTTGACCAGCATCCGGTCGATGGTGCCGGTGGCCTGGGCGCCGATCTTGACGATGCCACCGACCTGCGACTTGATGATCCCGGTTTCCTCCAGCACCTTGCGCACTTCGCCCCGGTCGACGGTCTCGGCGGCGAGGATCTCGATCTTTTCGTCCTTATGCGCGATCTTCCACCAGAAGACCCCACCGGCGGCGACCAGAGCGCAGAGCACGAGCAGGATGATTTTTTTCATGGGCAGACGCTGTCCCTTCACCGCAGGTACCGAAAAGCCCCTGTCATTACAGGGCAATTCTGTCATTCCAAGCCTCTCGTATAGTCTAGCCCTTGACAGGCGCAGCGCAATCGGCGCCGGCAAAAGGTCCGCGCTCCCCTGCCGCCAGGGTGCGACCACCGGCCCTGGCCACCCCCATGGGGGTCATGCTAGAGTTGTCTCGCCATCACTCAAAGGACGCCCCATGCCAGCCAAGAAGAAATTCAGCAACACCAACCTGCTCGAAATTCTGCAAGAGGACGCGTATCGCGACTTTTTCCAGGGGTTCCGGGAGGTCTCTTACCACCGGCGCTCGCAGGTCTGCGCTCCTGGCGACGACGGCGACCAGGTGTTCGTCGTCAAGTCGGGTCGATTGCGGGTCTACCTGGCCTGGGAAGACAAGGAGTTCACCCTGGCGTTTCTCGAACCGGGCGACATTTTCAGCAGCCATACCCGCGCCTTCGTCCAGACCCAAGACGATGCGATCGTGCTCACGACAGACCTGGCGCGGTTTCAACAGCAGGCCGCCAGCGTACCCCCACTCGCCCAGGTGATGGTCAAGGTGCTCGGCGACCTACTCAAGAATTCGATCACCATCATCGAGGGGCTGGCGTTCAAAGACGTCCGGCGGCGCCTCGCCCAGTTTCTTATCGGCGCCGCTGCCGACAAGGGACGTCCCGGCGCAAAAGGTGTCGCCATCGCACTGGGCCTGACCACCGAAGACCTCGCCCTGCTGATCGGCACCACCCGGCAGACCGTCTCCACCCTCCTCAACGACTGGATCAGGCTCGGCGTTCTCGTCCGCATCGACCGCAAAACGTTGCTGATCAGGGACCTGGGTCATTTTCAGGATTTGGTCGGCGCTCCGTCCGCCTTTCCGGAGTTCTCCCCGCCCGAAAAAACATGACATAAACGCTGTCTGGGGTTTGTTTCGTCGGCTGGCCGACAGACGGCGCCCGGCCGGCTCGGGTACCCTGAAGGCGACGAATCAGCCCGAAACCAAAACCTCCCTGCGCAGGACAGCCGAGCCATGACCCCTTTTTACAAGACCATTCTGCGATCACCGCGCCCCTGGGTGCAAGGCGGGTTTCTCGCCCTGTGCCTGTTTCTCGGCGTGCAGTTTCACCTCTTTGTCCAGCATTTCGAAACCGGAGGCCAAGCCGCAGCCTACCTTCGCCCCCCGGGAGTCGAGGCCTTTCTGCCGGTGGGGGCGCTGGTCAGTCTCAAGCATTGGCTGGCCAACGGAATTATCGACCCGGTGCACCCGGCGGCGTTGATCCTCCTGATGACCTTCCTGATCATTTCCCTCTTGGCTCGCCGCGCCTTCTGCTCGTGGATCTGCCCGATGGGGACGATTTCCGAATTGCTCTGGCGCGCCGGCCGGCGGCTGTTCGGGCGCAACTTTCGCATCTGGATTTGGCTCGACATTCCCTTGCGCCTGGCCAAATACGCGCTCCTGCTGTTCTTCGTCAAACTGATCCTGCTCGATATGCCGGCGGCGGCTCTCGGGAGCTTTCTCGCCAGCCCCTACTGGGCCATCAGCGACGTGAAAATGCTTTACTTCTTCCGCGAAATTTCGCTGACAGCCTTCACCGTCGTCGCCCTTCTCACCGGTCTCTCCCTGTTATATCCCAATGCCTGGTGCCGCTATCTCTGCCCCTATGGCGCGCTGTTGGCGCTCGCCGCCCTTGCTGGTCCCCTGAGGATTCACCGCGACCCGACGCGCTGCAGCGCCTGCGGCCGCTGCGGCCGTCGCTGTCCGTCGCGCCTCCCCGTTGACACCCGGACCACCATCCTTTCGCCCGAATGCACCGGTTGCCTAACCTGCGTTGACGGTTGTCCGCAAGCCGGCGCGCTGACCATGGCTCTGCCCGGGCGCCGCGGAAAAATGGGAGGCAGGGCTTTTGCCGTCCTCGTCATCATCCTATTTGTGGCGGGAGTTGGGACGGGCAGGCTCAGCGGCCACTGGCAAACCAGCCTGAGCTACCAGGATTATCAGCGCCTCGTTCCGCTGGTGAAAATGCTCAAATGATGGTGCGCAGCACAGAAATCCACAGGAAAGGAAGGATGTGACATGGACTCCTACAGGAGCGCGACGGATCGCTACAAGAGCTTCAACGGCATCGACTGCGAGGGCAACTCAAAGCGGCTGATGACGATGCTGCGCCGGCACATCGACGATCCGGCCAAGAGCAACCCCTTCTGGGACAGATTCAGGGAAAAGCTCGACCTTATCGGCAGGATCACTCCCGGCAAAGGGCAACGCTGCCTGGATGAACTTTTTCTGATTCACTCTTACATCAACAATCTGATGGAGCTGTTCGAGGAATTCGACGACCAGGAGGCTCTGGCCCTGCTGGAACAAATTGAGCGTGAGTGCTGCTGAAGCAGGAGAATTGCCGGGACCGGCCAGGTGATTTAAGATCCTGATTAGCCCTGATTCTCAGCTGAAGGATTATAGGTCTGGTCCCAGCACGATATAGGGTCCCCATGGTCCCATTCGCCACTATGGCTTGGCCTCATAGGGATGATTCCCCCTGAACTGAGAATTGGACCTAATCAGGTTTAAGATTGTTGCGGACAACCCTTCGATACCGGGTTCCAACCCGCCGCAGGAGCCACGCATGACCCTCTTCGTCCTGAGCTTTCTCGCCATCTACGGCGGCATGCACGCCCTGGTCTTCTGGGGCCTGCATCCCCTGCTCGCCGGCCACCGGGCGCTGCCGACCCTGACCTGGGCGTGGATGGCGCTGATGATCCTGGCGCCGGTGGCGGTGCGGCTGCTCGACAAGAACGGACAACACCTCACTGCCCGCGCCCTGGCCTGGATCGGCTACAGCTGGATGGGCTTTGTCTTTCTCGCCTTCAGCCTCTTCGCTCTGCTCGGCCTGTGGCACCTGGCGACCCTGGTTCTCGCCCGCCTGGGCGCCCCCGACCTGACCCTGCACGGCCCCGCCAGCGCCCTGGTGGTGCTGCTCACGGTACTGGCGGCGGGGCTCTACGGCCTCTACGAGGCGAAGGATCTGCGGGTGGAGCGGGTCACCCTGGAAACGACCAAGCTTCCCGCCGGGGTCGAGCGGCTGCGCATCGCCCAGATCTCGGATCTGCACCTGGGTCTGATTCACCGCGAGGAGGCCCTGGCCCCCATCGTCTCGCGCCTGCGGGAGCTGCAGCCCGACCTGGTGGTCGCCACCGGCGATATCGTCGACGCCCAGATCGACCACCTCGACGGCCTGAGCGAACTCTGGCGCCGGCTGCAGCCACCGCTGGGAAAATTCGCGGTGACCGGCAATCACGAATATTACGCGGGACTCGACCAGGGTCTGAACTTTCTCGAGCGCAGCGGCTTTACCGTGCTGCGCGGCGCGGGAATCACCCTGGCCGACAGCCTCACCCTGGTCGGCGTCGACGACCCCACCGGCGGCGACCAGGATGAGGCCCCGCTTCTCGCCCGCCACCAGAGCGGGCGCTTCACCCTGCTGCTCAAACATCGCCCCCGCGTCAACGAAAAAGCCGCCGGCCTCTTCGACCTGCAGCTCTCCGGACATGCCCATCGCGGACAGATCTTTCCTTTCAATTTTCTCACCGCCCTGGAGTACCCGAAACAGGACGGCCTCTACCGGCTGGCCGGCGGCGGCGCCCTCTACACCAGCCGCGGCACCGGCACCTGGGGTCCGCCCATGCGCATCCTGTCGCCGCCGGAAATCACCCTGCTTGAAGTTGTACCGGCGCGGCCGAAGCCGTAGCCAGACAGACCCGGTTGCGCCCCTCGCGCTTGGCCCGGTAAAGGGCCCGGTCGGCGCCGCGCAGCAGAGACTCGCTGGTTTCACCATCATCGGGGAAAGTGGCCACGCCCAGTGAAATGGTCACCGGGCCCAGCGGCTGCCCCTGGTGCATCAGCGTCATGTTCGCCACCCCGACCCGCAACTGTTCCACCCGCTGCAGCACCGCTTCGCGCGAGGCTTCGGGCAGAATCAGAGTAAACTCCTCGCCACCGAAGCGGCAGGCGATGTCGCTGTCGCGCACGCTCTGCTTGAGAAACTGACCGATGTCGCGCAGCACCGCGTCGCCGGCATCGTGGCCGTAGGTGTCGTTGAAGCGCTTGAAATGATCGACGTCGAGCATGACCACCCCCAGACTGAGGTCGCGGCGGCGGGCGCGGTGCAATTCACGCTCGAGGGACTCTTCCATGTAGCGGCGGTTGAGCAGACCGGTGAGGGGATCGCGAATCGAGAGATCGCGCAGCTTTTCGCGCAGTTTGAGATTGGCCAGGGCGAGGCCGACCTGCTCGGCCATCACCAGCGCCAGCTGCCGCTTGGCCTCGACGGCCTCGCCGGCGGCGGGATCGAAGAGCAGGTGCAGCACCCCCAGCGTTTCGCTCTGCGCCATCATCGGCGCGCACAAAGAGAAGGGAACCTCGTCGTCGACATGCCCGCAGTGAACATCGCCGACCTGGCGCACCAGGTGACCCTGACCACGCCGTAGAGCCCAGCACTCGTCGGGGGCGAACACCCGTTCCCGGGGCGTCTCTCCCCACACGGCGACGGCTTCGACCAGGTTGCGCGATGCGGTGATCAGGCAGACCGCCCCGGCATCCCGGGGGAACAGCTGCCCGCCGAAGCGCACGATCACCTCGCTGGCTTCCTGTACGCTCTGGCAGGTCTGCAGCATTTCGGTGAGCTGGCTCATCAGACGAATCTCGCGGTTGCTGCGCTCGAGCTCCGCCGAAGATTCCCGCAACCGGCGCTCCGCTTCGAGCCGCTCACTGATGTCAAAGGCGAACACCGCCAGTTTGTCGACCCGCCCCCCGTCGGGGGCCACCGGATAGACCAGAACGTCGAAACTGTGTCCCTGGCGCTCGTCCTGGAAACGTTCGGGGCGGCCGGTGGCGAGCACCCGATCGATATTCTTGCGCCGCGAAGTCGCCAGATCTGCCGGAAAGTGGTCGTAGACGCAGGAGTTCAGGATCTCATCGGCCCGCTTGCCGAAGCGCCGGGCGGCGGTCTCGTTCAAGGTCAGCACGGTGCCGTCGGCGGCCAGCAGAAAGGCCGATTCGTCGAGAGCATCCATCAGGGCGCGCTGCACCGCCTCGCTCTGCCGCAGGGCGTCGGCCGCCCGGCGATGCTGGCGGGTTTCGCGCCGTACCAGGACGAAGCAGATGAGAATAACCGCCACGCTTCCCAGCATCCCGGCGATCATCGCCCAGGCCAGGTTTTCGATGTGGTGTTCCTCGTCGGCCATGCGCTTTTGCAGCAGACCCTGTTCAACCAGTTTCATTTCGGTGACGAGGCTGCGGATGTCGTCCATGATTTCCTTGCCGCCGGCCGTGATCTGCGCCTGGGCGGCGGCCTCGTAGCCGTTTTTCCGGAAGCGAACGATGGACTCTTCGAGATTGCTCAGCTTCCCATGGACCAGCGGCACCAGCCGATCGAGGCGGCGCTGCTGTTCGAGGTTGTCGCCGCTCAGCAGACGCAGTTCCTCGAGTTGGCGCTCCAGGCGCCGAACCCCATGGGTATAGGGTCCGAGCAGCTTGTCGCTGCCGGTCAGGATGAATCCGCGGCGGCTGCTTTCGGCCTCCGCCATTGCTGAATTTAATTCCTCCAGTTGTCCGATCATCTGGTGGGTGTGGCTCTTCCAGCGATTGGATGCCAGAAGGTCGTCCATGGTGCGATAGGCGGTGAGGCCGATTGCCAGCACCACCAGCAAGGCGGCGAGTAGCCCGAGCTGGATGACTTTCTTCTGGAGCGGGGGCTTTATTTTCAGGGTCAAAATTTTGACTCCGGCGGTAAAAAATTCTTGGGAAATGGGCCTGTTTTTGAGTTGAGCAATTAACGTGCCCAACGCTTTCGGGGCCGACACCCGCCTGAAACCTGCTAGAATGACAATGATTTTAAGCCAGCGAGGTTCACCATGACCGATTTGCCCGCTTTGCGCTCCCGGTTCCCGATCTGCGCCGAAAAAGTCTTTCTCAACCATGCCGCCATGGCCCCCCCGTCACTGCCGGTGGTCGAGGCGATGCACCGCTTCATGGGCGAGTGCGCCCACGAGGCGAGCCGCAATTATTCCGCCTGGGGCAAGCGGCTGGCCGGGGTGCGGCGCAAGGCGGCCGCCCTGGTCGGCGGGGAGGCGGCGGATCTGGCTTTTACCGGCAACACCTCCTTCGGGCTGGCGCTGGTGGCCGAGTCCTTCCCCTGGCAGCCGGGCGACGAGGTGCTGATGCCGGTCCCCGATTTTCCCAGCAACGTCTATCCCTGGCAGAACCTGCGGCGCAAAGGGATCGAAGCGATCGAGGTGCCCAGGCGCCACGGCCGCATCGGCCGGGACGACTTCGCCCGCCTGCTTACCCCGCGGGTGCGCATGGTCACGGTGAGCAGCGTCGATTACGCCAGCGGTTTTGCCGCCGACCTGGCCGATCTGGGAGAGTTCTGCCGCGAGAAAGGACTGTTCCTGGTGGTCGATGGGGTTCAGAGCCTGGGCGCACTGCCCCTCGCTGTGCGGGAGATGGGCATCCACGCCCTCGCCGCCGGTAGCCACAAGTGGCTGCTCGGGCCGATGGGCACCGGCCTGCTCTACCTCGCGCCCGAACTGCGGTCGCTGCTGCAGCCGGCGCTGGTGGGGTGGAAGTCGGTGGAGAACGAGGAGGATTTCGCCCTGAATTTCCGGCTGCGGGCGGATGCCGCGGCCTTCGAGCCCGGAACCCCGAACTACGCCGGTCTCTTCGGGCTGGAGGCGGCCCTCGACCTGCTCGCCGGGGTCGGCGCGGAAACCGTCCGCGCGAGAATTTTCGCCACCATCGACCAACTCGCCGCCGGCCTGCGCCAACGGGGACTGAAGATCACCTCATCGCTGGAACCGGCGGAGCGCTCCGGCATTCTCTGCTTTGAGCCGCCGGGCCCCCCCGAGGCCCTGTTCCGCGCTCTGCTCGCCGCCGGGGTGCTTCTCTCCCTGCGCAACGGGCGGCTACGCCTCTCACCCCACGTCTACAACGACGAGAGCGACGTGGAGCGCTTCTTCGCCGCCCTCGACCGAAATCCTTAATGCCCAATGCCCTTTCCCTTCGAGCAAGGCACCGAAGAGGCCGCGCGCGATCTGTCGGCCGCTGCTGCTGCCGATGGCCGTGGCGATTGGCCATCGCCGGCAGCAGCGCCAGGTCGCTTTCGCCGCGGGCAACCCACCCGTTGGTCTCGTCGGGTTTCTGCGTTTTTTCTCCTCCGCCGCGAATGACCGGAACGGAAAAACCGTCGTTTTCCTTGGCACAAAACATGAAGATATCCCCTTCGGTTCGGGTTGAAACGAAGAGGGGTCGCCCTCGTATCCAGCCTTTCCCTTTTTCATTTTACCCGGTGATGACCGCGGTGCCGGGGCGAAGTCAATTTGTAACGATTCAGCTCAGGGGCTCGCGGTGTCCATGGCGAAGGTGTCCGGCGCCCNNGCCGCGAGCCCCCTTTCGGACCAGGGTGAGTAGTTACGTCAATTTTTTGGATTCGACCGCGGCGGGCCCGGCCCTTTGAGAGAAACGCCCCATGACCAACTGGCTCATTGCCTCCCATCTCGCCACCCTGAGCGGCAGCCTGGTGCTGCTGCTGGTCTACGCCACCCTTTGCCGCCGCAACCGCGACCGCCACATGGGGCTGTGGGCCGGCGCCTGGGCGGTGTACGGGCTGGGGCAGGCGGCCTCCCTGGCGACGGTGCTCTGGCCCGCATCCCCCCTGCCCGGCCCGGTGTTACAGACCTGCATGGTGGTGACCGGCTGGTTGCTGGTCGCCGGCGCCGGCGCCTTCGCCAAGCGCCCCCTGGCGGCCGCCTGGACCTGGCTGGCCATGGCCGGCTGCGTCTGGGCTATCGTTGCCGGAATGCTCGGCTTTGAGCGTCTCTGGGGCGAGCTGTTTCCCTTCGCCTATCACGCCGCCGCTGCCGTCGCCACCGGCATCCTGGTGCTGCGCTCCGTCGGCGGCGACCGGCTCGGGCGAATCCTGACCGGAGGCGCCTTCATCCTCTGGGGCCTGGACAAGTTCGATTATCCCCTGTTGCACCGGTTTCCCGCCTTCGCGCCGCTGGAATATCTCTTCGGCTCCCTGTTCTGCTTCGCCGCCGGCGGCGGCATGCTGCTGATCTACTTTCAGCAGATTCTCTCCGAGCGCGACCGCAGCCGCGATTACTACCGCACCCTGCTCGAGACGGTGCCCCTCGGCATCGCCGAATGCAATGGCGAGGGGCGCATCCTCTTCGCCAACGGGGCCTACTGCCGCATGCACGGGGTGGCCGCCGGTGGGCTGAACGGCAAGTCGATGATCGATCTCGGAGGTTCCGACGAGGTGCGCGAGGAGATTCGACAGCGCATCGCAACGATCCGCCGCGAAGAGTCCGCGCCGAACCCTTTCGTCATGGCTAATCTGGGCCCCGGCGGCGAAAAGCTCTATCGCCGCATCGACTGGAACTACCTGCGCTCGCCCCGGGCGGAAAACCGGGGACTGCTCTTCGTGGTCAGCGACATCACCGAGAGCAAACGGCTCGAGCACGACCTGCGCAGCCAGGGACAATTCCTGCAGAACCTGCTCGACGCCATTCCCGCTCCCCTCTTTTTCAAGGACACCGCCGGGGTCTACCTCGGCTGCAACCGCGCCTTCGAGGAGATGCTCGGCCGCGGCCGCGAGGAGATCGTCCATCGGACCGTCTTCGACCTCGCCCCGTCGGAGTTGGCCGCCGTCTACCACATCGCCGACAATGAGCTGATCGTCCGCCAGGGAACCCAGGTCTACGAAACCGAGGTCCTGTTCGGCGACGGGCGGCAGCACACGGTCATTTTTCACAAGGCCACCTTTCCCGCATGCGCCGGGCATCCGGCGGGGCTGGTCGGCACCATGCTCGACATCAGCCCGCGCAAGGAGATGGAGCGCGAACTTGCGGAAAAACAGGCAAGCCTGCTCAACGTCACCCATCAGCTTCAGACGCTGCTCGATACCCTTTCGGACCCGCTGGTGCTGCTGGCTCCCGACCTGACCATCCAGTGGATGAACCGGGGGGCGCGGGAAGCGTTCGGGGGCAGCGGCGAGGCCGGGTGTCCGACCCATTGCTTCAAGACCTGGCGCAATCGCCCCATTCCCTGCGATCCCTGCCCGGCCATGGAAAGTTTCACCTCCGGGCAGCCGGCAAGCATGCGCATCGAGATGGCGGAACACCAGGTGTGGGACGTGCGCTCCTTCCCCCTGAGCGGCGACGCCCCGCGGGTGATCCTGCATCTCACCGACGTGACCGAAAAAGTCCAGATCCAGAAGGATACCCTGCGCCAGGCTCAGCTCGCCTCCCTCGGCGAGCTCTCCGCCGGCGTCGCCCACGAGATCAACAACCCCATCAACGGCATCATCAATTACGCCGAGATGCTGGGCGACACCCTGGCCGCCGACAGCCCCGAGAACGAGCTGGCCCGGCGCATCGTCAAGGAGAGCGAGCGCATCGCCACCATCGTGCGCAACCTGCTCTCCTTCGCCCGGGAGAGCGGCGAGGAGAAGCACCCCGCCTCCCTCTACGAAATTTTGCTCGATGCCTTCGTCCTGGTCGAGGCCCAGTTCCGCCGCAGCGGCGTCGACCTCACCATGAACGTTGCCGAGAACCTGCCGGCGGTGCTCGCCAACCCCCAGCAGGTGCAGCAGGTGTTTCTCAACGTGCTCGGCAACGCCCTCTATGCCCTGAACCAGAAGGAGGCCACCGGCGCGCCCGGCAAAACCCTCGAAATTTCAGCGCAACGGATCGAGCGCAACGGGCGGCTGTTTGTGCGCATCGTCTTTTTCGACCGCGGCCTCGGCATTCCCGCCGCGGTCGTCGACAAAGTCATGAACCCCTTTTTCACCACCAAGCCCGCCGGCAAGGGAACCGGCCTGGGCCTCTCCATCAGCCACGGCATCGTGCGCGACCACGACGGCCGACTCACCATCGACAGCCGGGAGAACGAATGGACCCGGGTGGCGATCGAGCTGCCCGCGGCCTGACCGGAAAAGGAATAAAAACCATGCAGCACATGCTGATCGTTGACGACGAGGAGAGTATCCGTTTTACCTTTTCCAGCTTTCTGGTGGGGCAGGATCGGGTGGTGGAAACCGCCGAAAGTTTTGACGAAGCCCTCGACCAACTCGCATCCTGCTCCTTCGACCTGGTGTTCTGCGATATTTTCCTCGGCGGCCGCAGCGGCATCGAGCTGCTCGAAGAGTTGCGCCGCCGCGGTCAGAACATGCCGGTGGTGATGATCACCGGAGCCCCCGAGGTCGAGAGCGCGGCCGAAGCTCTGCGCCTGGGCGCTTACGATTACCTGCCGAAGCCGGTGCGCCGCGACGCGCTGTTGCGCATTGCCGACAAGGCCCTGCAGTTCAAGCGCCTGAGCGACGAGAAAGAAAAGATTCAGGCCAACCTGCAGGCGGTTTTTCGCAGCGTCAAGGACGGCCTGGTGACCGTCGACCGCGACCTGAACCTGATCCAGGCCAACGAAGCAGCCCGCCGCCTGTGCGCCCTGGCCCCGGACATGACGGGCAAACCCATCACGGCCAAACTGCCCTGCACCGGGGCCTGCGCCGAACTGCTGCGCCAGGCGGTCGAGACCCGCCAGCCCCTCGAACGAAACCGGCTGACCTGCCAGCCGTCCGCGGGGCGACCTCGGGTCGTGAGCCTGGCCGCCACCCCCCTGCAGGACCCCTATGGCGAATATACCGGGGCGGTCCTGGTGGTGCGCGACGAGACCCGCATCGACACCCTTGAGCGACGCCTGCAGGATCGGCAGCGCTTCCATGGCATGGTCGGCCACAGCGCCCCGATGCAGGAGGTCTACGGCCTGCTCGAGACCCTGGCCGACGTGCCGACCACGGTTCTGGTCGCCGGCGAGAGCGGCACCGGCAAAGAACTGGTCGCCCGCGCGCTCCATGAAGGCGGAGCGCGGCGCAACGCCCCCCTGGTCAAGGTCAACTGCGCCGCCCTCTCGGACAACCTGCTCGAAAGCGAACTCTTCGGCCACATCAAGGGGGCCTTCACCGGAGCGGTGCGCGACAAGATCGGCCGCTTCGAGGCGGCCCACGGCGGCACCATCTTTCTCGACGAGATCGGGGATATCTCCCCCGCTCTACAGTTGCGGCTGCTGCGGGTGTTGCAGGAGCGCGAGATCGAACGGGTCGGCGACAATCGCCCGATCAAGGTCGACGTGCGGGTGGTGGCGGCCACCAACCAGGACCTGGCGGAGAAAATCAGAAAGGGGCAATTTCGCGAGGACCTGTTCTACCGCCTCAAGGTCGTCACCGTGAAGCTGCCGCCCCTGCGGCAGCGGCGCGAAGACATCCCGCTGCTGAGCGAGCACTTCATCGACCGGTTCAACCGCAAGCTCGACCGACGGGTCCGGGGTCTGGCGACAGAGGCAATGGAACGTCTTCTCGCTTACTCCTGGCCTGGCAACGTGCGTCAGCTTGAGCATGCGCTGGAGCATGCCTGCATCCTGTGCCGTGACGAAATGATCGACACGCACCATCTCCCCGAGGAGATGCTCGATCAGGCGGATGGGAGCGAACAGGAAACCGGCCCCGAGCAGATCCGACGCGCCCTCGCCGAGTCCGGCGGCAACAAGGCCAAGGCCGCCCGCCTGCTCGGCATCAGCCGCCGCACCATCTACCGCAAGCTCGAGGAATACCGGATCGCCGAACATTAAAAGCTGTGTCATGCCACACTTTTGCCTGTCACACAGGTGTGGCATGACACAGCCGCCGCAACCCCGCCCGCCCTTCTCAAGGCACCCGCTTCCCTTCCACCCACACCGGCAAGCCCCCGACAACACGGGACAAATCCACTCCATGGCCCACCGCCCCCCGACCGTCAAATTTCTCATCCGGGTCCGGCATGAACCTTGATATTGATTCGGGCGTATCGCTACCCGGACAAAGCCCCAGACGTTCAAGACCCACATGGGCGGAAGAAATCATGAGCATATTCGATCCGATCGATTCCACGACCTTCGATCCGCCGCCGGCAGCGGGCCGCTGCCCGTTGGTTCGCAACCCCCTGCCCCGGTGCCATTGCTACGACGTCACCAGTTCGCATATCGAGGCCATGATTCGCTTCTGCGGCGGAAACTACCGCCGATGCGAAATTTTTCAGATGATATCCCGGGAAACGAAGACCAAAGGAGAGCGCAGTGAATAACTTCAGAATGGCCAACAAGATTTTTGTCCTCAGCGGCATCATCATCCTGGTCTTTACCGCCGCCATCAGCTGGATTTACCTGGAATCGCGCGCCAGCTTCTTCCAGGCGAAAAATGCCGAAATCCGCCACGCCGTCGAATCGGTGTGGGGGGTCGTCAACCATTTCGCCCAGCAGGAGGCCAAAGGCCTGTTGTCGCGGGAGGAGGCCCAGGCCCTGGCCCGGGAGGCGGTCAAGAGCACCCGCTTCGATGGAGAGAATTACTTCTGGATCAACGACCTCGAACCGCGCATGGTCATGCACCCGATCAAGCCCGAACTCGACGGCCAAAACCTGGCCGCAAGCAAAGACCCCAACGGCAAGGCCCTGTTCGTCGAATTTGCCGAGGTCGCCCGCAAAAGCGGCGAAGGTTTCGTCGCCTACCAGTGGGCGAAGCCCGGTTTCCGCGAGCCGGTCGACAAGACCTCTTTCGTCAAGCTGGTTCCCCAGTGGAACTGGGTCCTCGGCGGCGGGCTCTATCTCGACGACGTGCAGGCGATTCTCAACAAGATCTTCTGGACTGCGGTCGGCGTGGTCGTGGCGGCGGTGGTGGGGGCCCTGATCCTGGTCACCCTGGTGGCCCGCAGCGTGTCCGCCCCCCTGAAGAAAACCGTGGCGATGATCGAAGAGATGGAAAAAGGCCACCTTTCCCGGCGCCTCAATCTGAGCCGCAGCGACGAGATCGGCCAGATGGCCCGGGCCATGGACACCTTTGCCGACAGCCTGCAGAACGACGTGGTCGCCTCGCTGCAGAAGCTCGCCGCCGGCCGCCTCGATTTCGACGTGACTCCGTACGACGACGAGGACGCGGTGCGCGGGGCGATCAAGCAGGTCGGCGACGACCTCAACCTCATCGTCGGCCAGATCCAGGGGGCGGGCGTTCAGATCGCCGGCGGCGCCAACCAGGTCGCCGACACCAGCCAGTCGCTGAGCCAGGGAGCCACCGAGCAGGCCAGCTCCCTCGAGGAGATCGCCGCCTCGATGAACGAAATGGCCTCCCAGACCGGGATGAGCGCCGACAATGCCGAATCGGCCAATCGCCTGGCGGGTGAAATGAAGCAGGCCGCGGTCGAAGGAACCGACCACATGCGCGAGATGATGGCGGCCATGGGCGAGGTGAGCGACGCGGGCAAGAGCATCTCGAAGATCATCAAGGTCATCGACGAGATCGCTTTCCAGACCAACCTGCTGGCCCTCAACGCCGCGGTCGAAGCGGCCCGCGCCGGCCAGCACGGCAAGGGCTTCGCGGTGGTCGCCGAAGAGGTGCGCAACCTCGCCGCCCGCAGCGCCAAGGCGGCACAGGAGACCTCGGCCCTGATCGAAGGCTCGGCCAACAAGGCGGCCAACGCCGCCGAGATCGCCGAAAAGACCGCCACCGCCCTCGATCAGATGGTGGCCGGAGTCACCCGGGTGACCGACATCATCGGCGAGATCGCCGCCGCCTCGCGCGAGCAGGCCGAAGGCATCGCCCAGGTCAACGACGGCCTCGGCCAGATCGATCAGGTCACCCAGCAGAATACCGCCAACGCCGAAGAGAGCGCCGCATCCGCGGAAGAGCTTTCAAGCCAGGCGGAGAACCTGCGCCAGATGCTCGCCCGCTTCACCCTGCGCGAGGGCCAATCGGCGCCCCGCCAGAGCACCGAGGCCCTTCCCCTCCAAAGCCATCCCCGGCACGATGGGTGGGGCAGCAACCCGGCGCCCTCCCGGCGCCTTGCCCGATCGGCCTGAAAACAGAATTGAAGCCTAGAGTTCCCGCCTCCCCCTCCCGGCGGGAAAACAAAAAGGGCAGGCCTTCACGGCCTGCCCTTTTTGTTTCATTCTTAAACCTGAATCCGTGAGTAAGCGGCGGATAAAGAGTGCAAGTGCTTGGATTGAATAAGCGTTTCAAAAATCTGAGCTGGACCCATAGGTTCAGCGGCGATTCTTGGGACACTTAGGCAAT
>NPIG01000231.1_pt1 | contig 57731 bp, 61 predicted proteins | sample 8637441 | NCBI WGS metagenome assembly NPIG01 (sample SAMN07420675, study PRJNA396082) | bioreactor metagenome | isolation source: sample BR6 brine-fed electro-methanogenic bioreactor BR | place: Japan: Kochi | collected 2016-06-14
CTCCTCGCCCTTTTAGATGAATACCTAAATATCCTGATATCATATGCAAATGCACCGATCATTGTCTGGGATCCGGACTATACCATTACCCGCATTAACCATGCATTTGAGATGCTGACGGGAACTGTAGCAAATAAATCCTGTATTTTCAGAATTTATGCATAACTATTGCCTGAAAAATGAATTGATGAGTGAAAAGACAAAAGTCAACTTTAATTTATGGACTTCGAAAAAGAGGTTGATCCATAGAAAGATATATACACGATTCAACGTGATAGCTATATGTACATGCCAACTACACACATTGTTTTTGTGGGAAACCAGAAGGATCGCCTGATCGAGTCGATCAGCGCCCTTCGTGAAATTCCTTTCTCAAAACTCTTTCTTATCGTTGGGGAAGATAAAAATAAAGCCAGTGAGCAGAATATCAGAAAAATTGCAAAGCAGATTCAGACCGAGCTGAAGATGCTCTGGGATATTGAGATCCGGGCAGTTGACAAGCAATCTCTTCTGAAGGCAGCAAATCAGCTCTTCAAGATGATCACTGAAGAGAAGATGATTGGAAATGATGTCTTCCTCAACACATCCGGCTCAACCCATACCTTGTCGGTTGGTGCCTATATCGCTGCCTGCATGACCGGATCAAAGATGATTACAGCCATCCCAAAATATAATGACATGGGAGAGGAGATCGGAATTGAGGAGGTCATTGAGATCCCGGTCATCCCGGTGGATTATCCAGGTGAAGAACAGCGGCATATCATCACTCTCATTGGAGAGGGGGTCGAGTCACTTGACAGCCTCATCTTCATGATCACCCCTGATATCGAGAAGGACAGCAAGGAGTTCAAAAGCGAGCGGAGCCGTCTCTCCCATCACCTCTCAAAGCTTGAGGAGTCCGGGTTCATTAAAAAGGCAAAGAAAGGGCGTAATATCTCAATACGGCTCACTGAACTGGGAAGAATGCTCGCAGACATGATAAATTCAAAACTTATATAATCTCTTTTTCCCTCCACCACAGTATACCACTCTGATTGAAAGGGTATTTGAGGCAGGGAGGGATCAGATCCGGGCAGGAATCCCGGTACATGCTCTTTGTACAATAATGGGGGGTTCGCGGTGGACGGATATTGATCGAAGAGGATGATCGATAATCTTTTTCGCGAAAAATGCAGGAAAAGAAGATTATAGATAAGATAGAAGGATGACCTGCCTCTACCTCTTCACCACATGCACAGCCGAGGCCTTGAAAGATGCACAGATCTCAGATCCCACCCTGATCCCAAGCTCCTCGGTTGCCTTCCAGGTGATAACGGCGATGAGCTGTACCCCACAGTCAAGGATGAGGCGGTTCAAGGGTCCCATCGGGATGATCTCAACCACCTTTCCGGGAAGGATATTCCTGACACTTGTCGCATGTTCGCCTGTACAACTGAGGGCGATATCCTCAGGCCTGAGGAAGAGATGTACATGAGTTCTCTCTGTAAGCGGGGAGATCGCATACAGAAGCGTACCATCTGCCTCGATAGTGGCAAGACCACCGTCTTTTGCAGTGATGGTACCCTCGATAATATTCTCAATTCCGACAAAACGTGCAACGTAGCGGTCATGGGGAGCTGAAAAGATCTCACGGGGAGTACCGATCTGGGAAAATACCCCATTCATCATCACACCTATCCGGTGGGCAAGCCGCTGACCCTGGACCATATCATGGGTTGACATGAGAATGGTGATCCCAAAATCCCGGTTGATCTTCTTGATCAGATCCTCAATCATCTCCACCGAGACCGGATCGAGATTTGCTGTGGGTTCATCAAGAAGAAGAAGATCCGGATTTGTGACCAGTACCCGGGCAAGTGCCACCCGCTGCATCTCCCCACCTGAGAGCGTCTTTGCCTTCCTCTCTTCAAACCCGGTGAGCCCGACAATCCCGAGGGCTTCTGTAATCTTTTCCCTGACTTCTGCCTCCGGAATCCCCCTGAACCTGAGGCCGATGGCAACATTCTCATATACGCTTGTGTTGAAGGTTGCTGACTTCTGAAAGACCATGCCCATCCTGCGGCGAACTTCAATTGATCCCTCGGAGGTAATATCCCTCCCTCCAAAGATAACCGTCCCGGAGGTTGGTGTCTCCAGGAAATCAATAATCCTGAGTAATGTCGACTTTCCGGCACCTGAGGGGCCGATGATCGTAAAGATCTCACCCTTCTGGATCTCCGCAGAGACTCCCCTGAGCACGTCGGTATCACCGAATCTTTTGGTTATGTCACGCAGTTTGAGCATCAGGATCACCGGTTCTGGACAAATGCTAATATTAGGTTGATCACAAGGGCTATTCCGAGGAGGATGATCCCAAGCGCAATCGACATCGCGATATTCCCCATGGAAGTCTCAAGCGAGATAGCGGTCGTAAGTACGCGGGTATGGCCCCGGATATTCCCGCCGATCATGATCGCAGCCCCGACTTCAGAGATGGCACGACCAAATCCGAGAACCACTGCCGCCATGATCGCATACCGTGCCTCGCGGACGACACTGGTCATGAACTGGAAGGGAGTCGCGCCCAGTGACCGTAGGGTATCAAGGATCGTCGAATCCACTCCTTTCAGGGCAGATATCGTAAGCCCGATCAGGATCGGGAGGATCAGAATCGTCTGGGCAATTATCATTCCTTCAGGGGTGAAGAGGAGCCGCAAGAAACCAAAAGGTCCTGCACGTGAGATCAGAAGGAAGACAAACAACCCGACAAGCACCGTCGGAAGAGCATAGAGAGTCTGGATCAGATTGATAAGTGCCTTTTTCCCCCGGAATTCTGAAAAGGTGATGACAGATCCGATCGGAATCGCAAGCAGGGTGGCAAAGAACGTCGCGGTGAGCGAGATGCTAATGCTCCGGATAGCGGTATCGATCACCTCCGGATCCAGGCTTACGATCAGCTCAAGTGCGGTGGTGAAACCTGTGACGATCTCATTCATAGCATACTCTCATAGACAATGTAGTCGAAGAGGACAAAAAAATAGGTGGTTTCGATCAGACAACAGGAGCCGTAACTTCTGTCTCGGGAACTCCCATCAGCTCCCATTTACCGGAAGCCGGGAAGAAGAGGGGTTCACCATACTCTGCAACGCCGAAGGTGGCAATCTCCTGCTGCACATCATCGGAGATGAGATAGTTAATCCATGCCTTCCCAAGCTCGGTATCGATGCCTGCGTGCTTCTCGGGGTTGATCAGCATTGTGGAGTAGATATTCAGGAGGATATCACCGGAATCAACGATCGGCACAAGCTGAAGATCTCCCTTGTATGCAAGGAATGTCCCTAGATCCGAGAGGGTATATGCTTCTTTCTCATTTGCCATCACCAGGGTTGCGCCCATACCGGTTCCTGCTTCAACATACCAGTCGCCTGAGTTCTGGACATCGGTTGCATAGTCATAGCCTGCTGCCTTCCAGATGGCTTTCTCTTTTGCATGCGTTCCGGAAGAATCGCCACGCGAGACAAATACAACACCCGGAGTCCCGGCTTTACCCTTGGTCATAAGGGTCTGGAATGCTTCCTCAGGTTCGGTTCCACGAATGCCTGCAGGGTCAGACTCGGGACCAACGATCACAAAGTAATTGTATGCGATGACACGCCTCTCGACTCCGTCACCGTCAGCCATGAAGGTATCTTCACGGGCACGGTCATGGACCATCATCACATCGACATCGCCCCGCTGGCCGTACTCGAGAGCTTTCCCGGTACCGGCAGAGACGATCAGGAGTTTGGCATTATACTTCTCCTCAAATGCGGGCCTCAGGTGATCGAGGAGCCCGGTATCATAGAGGCTTGTGGTTGTTGCGATCCGAAGCTCTTCGGGAGCTGGAGCAGCTGTTGGAGCCGGTGTCACATCTGAACCGGAAGGTACATCACTGCTGACGCATCCTGCAACAAGCAGACCTGCGATCAGAAGGGCTGCCACGAGAATAATTCTGTTCCATTCCATAGTAAACAGGGTTTATTACTATCTTTTACTATTTAACGGTTGTTTTTTAGATTTGAGTCAATATTATTTAGTTAACACAATAAACCATCACATTCCACATTCATGCTTTTATAATCGATCCAACCCGCTCCCCATTCAGGAGGCGTGTCAGTGTGCCGGGAACATGCCCATTGATGATATGAACCTTACGGACACATTTTGCATCCTGCATCATCTCAACCACCTTATCTTCAAGTACCAGATCCTCCATCCCCAGATCCAGGAGTTCGGCAGCGGTGATCTCTTCGATCAATTCGGCTGCCGGGTTATCAAATGGATTCTCTGTAAAGAGTCCGTCAACATTCTTGACAAGAATGCAGGTTTTTGCCCCAAGCACCTCGGCCATAAGAAAGGCACCGGTATCTGTCCGGTGAGCCGGGATCATGCCGACTTCGGAGGGTGATTCATAGAGACCATAGGGGGGTGTGCCGTGAGTTACCGGAAGAATGCCCATCCTGAGGAGCATCGGAAGATCAAGAAGATCAGATGAGTGAATGCGGGTTCCACCATACCCGGAGAGGAGGACAGACATCATCAGAGCATTCTGTTCGCTCACCTTACCAGAGAGTTCCGCAAGCACGCCGGTTGGCATACCGAGATCCAGGCCGATATCCATGATATGTCGGACACGAACACCACCGCCGGTCACAACCATCATCTGGTGTTTCCGTGAGAGAGCCCCGATCTCTTCGGCAAGCGGCTTTAAGACAGGTGCTCCGTAATCGACGATCCCGTGCCCTCCGATCTTTACAACATTCAGATCAGGAGCGATCCTGAGCTGATCTGTACCTTCATACCGTTTCAGAAGGCCACGACGACCAAGCGTCTCACCTTTCAGTTTTGATTCAATCTCCCTTCTTCTGTGCATAATAATCAAACCATTGTGAAATCTCTATTATTCTTAGTATCTATCATTCATTCGGAATCGGGCATATACTATCCTGAGTGGCGCGAAAAAGAAAACAATCCCATGATGATCTCATCCTACCACGAGATCCTGATAGTGCCCATCTGTTCCGGTGACGTACAGGACTGCCTGCCCATTCACCAGAGCCGGTTTTGGGAACTTTCGAATCTCCACGAGCCCGTCAGGAACCGGCTTCCGATCCCGGGTCATGATCTGATCGATCCCGGAGGCGAGGAGCTCATCAACACTCCGGGTTCCAGTCATCATCCGGGAACGTCCCCGCATAACAAACCTGCCATCCTCCCCGGAAGCCGCTAAGCCAACCCCGGCAAGCGCACCAATGATACCGCCGTTAGTCCCGCCAAGCCCTTCAAGGGTGATCCCACAGTTCTTTGCATGATGACGTGCATCTTCCTGCGTGAGAACGGTGTTTTTCGCACTCCATCCGAATGCAATAACCGGGGGGGTGATTGTATCTGATGTTGCGATGCAGATACCCGGATCACTACCAACGATGAAGTCAGAGAGCATCATCTCGCGGGCTCCCAGGTAAATCTTTTGCAAAGATCCATCGCCATTACAATCGATGTGAATAACAGCAGCACTATTATGGGATGTATAGGGAATCTCATCATGGACAAAAAGCTGGTGCCGTGTGACACCGAGTATCGTATACTCTGAAGACAGTTCATCTGCGATAGAACGGGCAAGCCTTCCGGTTCCCCGTGATTCCTGCGTATCCGTATCATCAATGCCAAGATAAACGGTCACGAACCCTTCTCCTCTTTCATCTGTACCAGCATATTCATTCGCTGACAAATATGAATAATGTATTGTTGATTAAATACATTTAATAAGTTTAATAAACACCATGAACTCTCTCCTCATAGAACAGAGATCCAAAATTACCCGAATAGGGAGCATATTGTGCAAACTTATTTATACAATGCATGTATATCAATTGATATACCAACTGAAATGAGGTGAAGGGTATGAAGATCTATGTACGAGAACGACAGAAGGTAGGCACAGGTGTAAAACAACCCAGATTCAGGGTTGTTGCAGTCACCGCAGGTGCAGATGACAAAAGACAGCTGAAGGTTGAGGGAACTCATTTCCGGAAGACCGAACTTGAACAGATTGCAACCGATACCGGTGCTGAGATCGTGTATCTCCAGGATATGCCTGAAAACCAGCACGGCAAGAAGAAATCAAAGTAAGGCAGCAGACAGGCACTGTCTCTGGCATCTGAACTGAACCGCTCTTACGAAGAGAGCAGAATAGTGAGAGCATTCAATGAACGCATACGAACATCACGAAATGCTTGATGCGGCCATCCGGCTCATCCTGGAAGAAGGCCGCATCACCATCAGTGTTACCGGGGAGGAGGTTTCCATATCACTCCCCAGAACACGTCGGCTTGCTGAACACCTTGGTATACCCCACTATTATGTCCTGCCGCAATTTGCCGCGATGGAGAAGGACGGGCTTATCAGGAGAGCCGAGCGGGTGGGTATATCCACCACACGGAAAGGAACTAATGCAATCGTTTCCATAATCGATCAGCGTTATGCAGATATTTTTTCAGAGAAATTCCCAAAAACAATGATTGATCTTCTGAGAGAGCCACCACGATAATGGATGTAAGAATCCACCGCAGCATTCTGAAACTATCCATGTTCTTTATCAGTAAACAGTTCCAATCCCTCTAACAAGAAGAGTGATGCGGATGGATATGGAACCGGCTCCTGAAGAGAACCAGAAGACAGGCATCCGTTTCTCACTCAGGGAGCTAGCAGGATCGGTCGGCGACTTCGGGACGATCTTTCCGATCATCCTCGGGGCAGGGATTGCCGCCGGAGTCAATGTCAGTTATGCATTCCTCGGTGTCGGGCTCTGGTTCATCATCGCAGGGCTCTATTACAAGCTCCCTGTCCCAATCGAGCCGATGAAGGCGATCGGTGCCATCGCCATCGCTGAAGGATTAACAGCAGGCGAGATCGCCGCATCCGGAATTATCATCGGGCTGTTTCTTATCATCCTTGGCTATCTGAAAGGAATGGAGAGGCTCCAGAGGGTGATCCCGGTGAGTGTGATTCGGGGCATTCAGGTCGGCCTGGCACTGATTCTTCTCAGGACATCCTTTGGCTATATTATACCAGATCCATTCTTTGCAGCAATTGCCATTCTGATCATAGGAGGGTTCTTCATTGCTGGACAATTGAGGCAGATCCCGGATATCTCCTCGCTTATCGTCATCGGAATCGGCCTTGGCGCAGGTATCATCATAACCGGGCTGCCCCCGTTTCGGCTGATTCCATTTCCTGAGCTGATCATACCTGCATCAGGAGACTGGCTCTTCTCAGCTCTGCACCTGGTGATACCGCAGATCCCTCTCACCATCGGCAACGCAATCCTTGCCACTTCGCTCCTCACCCTTGACCTCTTCAGGCACGAGATCAAACCTGACCGGCTGGCAAAGACGATCGGGATCATGAACCTGACCACAGCACCCTTTGGCGGGTTCCCGATATGCCACGGGGCAGGGGGGCTTGCCGCCATGTACCGGTTCGGTGCTCGAACCGGCGGGGCAAACATCATCGCAGGCCTTATCATTATCGGTTTTGCAATCGCCTTTGCACCCCCTGAAGTGTTGACCCTGATCCCCTATGGCATATTCGGTGGACTTCTCATCTTTGTTGCCCTAGAACTTGGAAAACATGGGATGAAGACCGACTCCTATCCGGTCACAATCACAATGGGAATCATCGCTCTCATCGGCGGCATCACTCCTGCATTTCTGATCGGCATGATTATTGCATACACCCTGAGGAAGCAGAAGAGAGATGGGGCGCAGATAGAGGGATGAGTCTTTTATACCTTCCTGCTCTACTACTCCCATTAGGTGATGATTCCTATGGGTGAAGACAAGGAAACGATTCGGAATATACTCAGGCAGAGAAAGGAGATGCAGACACCAAAAGAGCGGTTTGAGAGGAGCAGGCGGATCTGTAATCACCTGATGAAGATGATCCAGCCAAATGAGACGGTGATGGTCTACACCTCAAAGGAGAAGGAGGTGAACACAGTTCCTCTCATCACGATGCTCCTCGCATACAAAAATCCTGTCGTCGTCCCGATCATCCAGAAAGAGGATTACAGCCTCCGTCTATCTTATATTGAGAATATGGGAGTTTTGATCCCAAGCACCTTCGGAGTTCCTGAACCGATCGGAAATGAGATCCCAGCGGATGGTGCAGATATCGATACGATCATCCTCCCTATGCTCGGGTTCGACCGACGGGGCGGACGTATCGGTTATGGCGCAGGCTATTATGACCGTTTCCTTGAGAAGTACCCAACGATTCGGAAGATAGGGATCGCTTTTGCCTGCCAGGAGATGGAAGCACTCCCGCTTGACCCACACGACATTCCAATGGATGCAATCATCACCGAAGACGGAGTCATATTCAAGAGAGGGTGATCCCGGATGGAACGAAACGGGATCACCATAATCGATACATTTGCCGAGGCGTTCCCGGTCTGGATCTCACGGGTGATCGTCACTGCAGACACGCATGAACTAGCATATGCAGCAGCAGCAGAAGCAACAGGATTTGCCACCTCAAAGATCTACTGCCCCTGTGAGGCAGGGATAGAAGGCAACTGGGATGATACCCCTGACGGAAGACCGGGTGTCTCGATCCTGATCTCCGCGGAGAAGAAACAGATGCGATCAAATGTATCGGATCGAATCTCCCAGTGCATCCTCCCGGCGCCAACAGCATCCGCCTTTGACGGACTCCCCGATGCAATCGATCGGTTCTATACACGGATGCATTACTTTGGAGACGGGTATGAGGAGCGGTGCATGGTCGGCAACCGTCACTGCTGGCGTATTCCTGTCATGGAAGGGGAATATATCGGAGAGGAGCGGTATGGGACCGTGAAAGGCATTGCAGGAGGAAATTTCCTCGTAATGGGGAATGACCGCCGCGAGGCTCTCGCCGCCGCACAGGCAGGAGTAAAGGCAATAGAGCCGGTATGGGATGTGATCATGAGTTTTGCCGGAGGTATTGTCGGGAGCGGATCAAAAGTCGGATGCAAAAATTACCGTTTCCCCATGCCCGCCAGCACAAACCATCTCCTCTGCCCGACATTGAAAGGAAAGGTGCAAGGCTCACAGGTGCCTGATGGCGTCAATACGATCTATGAAGTGGTGATCAACGGGATCAGTCATGATGCAGTCCAAACGGCTATGAGGGTCGGGATAGAGGCAGCAACTGCACATGGCGGCATCCTCGCAATCGGTGCATCGAACTTTGATGGCAGACTGGGGCCACACAGGTTCCGGCTGCATGATCTCTTTGAAGAGAGAAGAAGTGGACAATGATTGACACACGGACAATCCCCGTCACCTACAGGACACTCGTCTTTCTGGCGCTCCTCATCGTTGTCGTAATTGGACTTCAGATCACCTCGTATATCATCAATATCCTCCTCCTTTCGCTCGTTCTCACCATGCTCATCTACCCCTGTGTCCGGTGGCTGAAGGAGAAAGGGCTCCCCGATATTGCCGCAGTTTCTATCATCACAGGCGGAGCAATACTGATTATTATCGCATTGATTCTTCTGATTCTCGCTTCAATCGGCCAGCTCATCGCCGACCTCCCGTTCTTCCAGGCAGAGCTCCAGGAACGTCTCGCTGATATCTTCATGCTCCTTGACAGACTCGGGATAGAACGGACATCAGTCACCCATCCGACAATAGATCTCCAGTCGACTGCTGTGATCATCTCCCAGTCGATGCTCGGCCTTGGGGAGGCATTATTATATATCTTCTTCATTGCGATCACCACCTTCTTCACCCTCCTTGAAGCACCAAAAATTCCAGAGCGGATCAGGAAGATTTACGGTAGCGTGGAGAACAAATCCCTCAGACAGTTCGCCCGGATGAGCAGGTTCATGGTGGATTTTGTCGTCGTCAGGACAGAGACGAATATCGTCCATGGATTTCTCTTTGGAGGCATCCTCTATGTGATGGGGGTACACTCCGCCATCCTCTGGGGAATTCTGACAGTGATACTCGGCTACATCCCCTATATCGGGCTGATCATCGCAGCGATACCCGCGATCTTCTTTGCCTGGCTCCAGTTTGGGGTCTGGGGCGCTGTTGTGGTGGTCGTTCTTGTCATCATCCTGAATGTCGTTGTTGAGAATCCCGTGTATGCACATCTTGCATCAAAACGGTTCGAGATGCCCGCACTCGTTGTCATCCTCTCGCTCATCTTCTGGAGCTGGACACTTGGTGTGGTCGGGCTCGTCTTTGCTGTGCCATTCACCCTGCTTATTCTGATCATACTCCAGTCAAGCGAGGAGACAAGGTGGATCAATACACTGGTTGGAGTGGACACCATATTCGAGGAGATTGCAGAGGGACAGTCGGGGGAGAGTGCAGGTCCAAAAGAGCAGCAACAATAAGGAGATCTGAATACATCTCCTCTCTCTTATGAAAAGGGGGACGATTACCTCCTGACAAGGCAGTCTTCAAGAGAGCGTTTCGGCACATGGTGGACCCCATCAGGTGTCCGCCAGTACCGGGTATCCCCATCATCTCCAAGCGGCTCCAGCCGGATCTCTTCCCCGGAATAGCCAAGTGCGATCACAAGGAGGATCTCATAACCTTCTGGAACCGGCAGGATCCGCTTCATCTCCTCGCGTTTAATCGACCCGAACATACACCCGGAGATCCCCTGCCCGGCAGCTGCTAAAAGGATCGTCTGGGCGGCGATCCCAAGATCGATCGCCGGGTCGGGGCTGCAGTTCTCAGGAGCAATGATCGTGATATAGGCTGGTGGCCGCTCCCCAACAGAGGGTCCATCCCAGTCAGGGAGATCCAGTGCCCAGAGGAGGGCATACCTGATCTCTTGTGTCTCATCCGGGTCAACCGAGATGATGTACTTCAGGGGCTGGCGGTTCCGGGCAGATGGGCAGAGCCGGGCGATATCTATTAAATCAATGATCAGTGATTCCGGTAGAAGACGATCTTCCAGAAATCTCCGGGTGCTCCTGCTCTTCCGGATGAGGGTGTGTATACTGGTATCCATCTATAATCCTCCGGCAACAAGCAGATGATCGTGCCTGATGCATGATAGTATTATGGTTTCTCGTCAGCAATACGGCACTGCTAAGGATATGCATACAACCAGAAAAACCTATGAACTGATGAAAGAGCGATACCCATACCTCCATGCAGAAGGTATAGTACGGGACCGTGCAGATGCCGCATATGAGATACTGAGCAACTGCACCCTCTGTCCCCACCAATGCCACGTTGACAGAACCGCCGGAGAAAACGGGTTCTGCCGGACAGGAGATGAGCTGATCATCTCAAGCTATTCCCCTCATTTCGGCGAAGAGCCGCCGCTTGTCGGGAGAAGGGGATCAGGAACGATCTTTTTCACCAACTGCAATCTCGGATGTATCTTCTGCCAGAACTACGGGATCAGCCAGTGCGGGAGAGGTTTTCAGGTACATGCAGAGGATCTGGCAGAGATCATGCTACGGCTCCAGGAGAGGGGATGCCATAATATCAACCTTGTCTCACCCACCCATCAGGTGCCGGGGATTCTGAGGGCAGTAGATATCGCAGCAGGCAGGGGGCTTCATATCCCAATCGTCTACAATACCGGCGGCTACGATGCATTTGAAACCCTGCGGCTTCTTGATGGAGTGATTGACATCTATATGCCGGATGCAAAGTGTGGGAGCAACGGGGTTGCTCATGCCCTTTCAGGTGCTGCCGACTATGTTGATCGGATGAAAGAAGCACTGTCTGAGATGCACCGGCAGGTCGGAGATCTCAATATTCGGAATGGAATTGCAGAAAGGGGCATGATCATCCGGCACCTGGTACTTCCGGACGGCCTTGCCGGAACAGAGGAGGTGATGCGGTTCATTGCAGACGAGCTGTCACTCTCAAGTTACGTGAATATCATGCCGCAGTACCGCCCTTCCTGGAAGGTGCGGGAGAAAGGTTCCGGGTTCGATGCTCTCAGGCGGACGATCACACAACAGGAGTTCGATGATGCACTTGCAACTGCACGAAAATACGGTCTGAGCAGGAGTTTTCTCGAATAGATAACTGCAGAAATCCCCGCAGTTAAAGGAATATATTTATTATTATACTGCCCAGTATCTGATTGATACCAATGAAAGCGAAATTGATCTTAGTAGCCCTCATGGCTGCCGCCGCCTGCTTGCTGATAGCAGCCGGATGTGTGACTGAGGAGCCTCCGGCAGGAATGGAAGTTTCTGCGACAGGAACAATCACCTACATCGACCTTGAAGGAGGATTCTTCGGAATCGTTACCGATGCAGGCGAACAGTATCTCCCCCTGAACCTGGCAGAAGAGCTGAAAGTCGAGGGGACAGAAGTGACATTCACCGGCGTGACTGAAGAGGATATCATCACCATGCAGATGTGGGGAACCCCGATCCGGATCACCGAAATCCGGGTTGAACATGGTGAGCCTGCGATCTCTGGCACCGGAGTTATCACCTATATCGATCTTGAAGGTGGATTTTATGGGATTATTACCGGTGCAGGTACACGTTACCTTCCCCTGAATCTGGCAGAGGAGTTCAAAACAGACGGGCTTACCGTCACCTTCACGGCAACACCTGAGGATGTCATAACAATCCAGCAGTGGGGCCAGCCGGTGACGATCCTCTCGATCACCGAATATGAATCCCCACTGGCTGGTATGGCAAATCCAGCAGCCGTCTTTGTGAAAGAGCTTGGGTATGCGTATGAGATCCGATCCGGGCCTGATGGAGAGTATGGCGTCGCCATTCTTCCCGATGGAACCGAGATAGATGAATGGGAACTCTACTGGCAACATCATGACAAAACCTGATGGAATATGGATGGAACCAGCCTAACTTACAGCTGCCTGGCAGGAATCTGCCACCTTTTTTAGATCGAACCCGATACAAACCATATCCCAAACACGATCAGGAATATGCCGCAAGCAGCAAGAACAAGCCGGTATCCGGATTCTGAGAGGAAGAACCTTCCCCTATGAAGGCTCAGAGAGACGAGAGTGAGCCACCCGATATCTGCTGCCCAGTGGCCGGCCATAAAGGCACCTCCTGCGATGATGCCACCTTCAAGATAGCTCCAGAAAAGAGCAGCACCAACGGTAAACCACCAGATCCAGAAGTACGGGTTTGCAAAGCTGGTCAGAAGTCCTGCAGCAACCGGCTTCTTTGCATCAATAGAATCGTCTCCTGTCGGAAGAAGAGCCCCGCGGGAAGAGGAGAGTGTCAGGACACCAAAGACTACAAGAGCAAGACCACCAACAAGCCCGATTACCCATGTCGCCGATCCGATCAGGGTACCGAGACCGGCGATGATGAGGATGATGATCCCGATCTCAGCTCCCATATGGCCAAGGCTGACAAGAGGTCCTGCACGCCATCCTGATCTGACCGAGGCGTTGATGGTCGCAATCAGGGTGGGGCCCGGTGCAAGTGCCCCGGTAAGTCCGATTGCCAAGCCAATAAGAAATATTGAGATGAGATCAAACATGCCCGTTTCTGAAAGTACTATTGAGTGGGTATCCCTGATGAAAGGTGCAGCCCAACATACATCATACCAATTTCCTTGAAATTCGGTCTATTTTTTGATTTAGACTGCAAATTTCTTCGCAGTTAAGAGAAACTATAAGATATATACACTCCTTTGATAGTATGATCGCTATGCGTAATCACATACTCACACCACTGCTGGCACTCCTTCTTGTGTTCAGCCTGATCGTGCTGCCGGTATCTGCGGCAACCACATCGAATGAACGGGTTATCAATACCCAGGGAACCGGCACCATTACAACCACACCCGACCTCGTCGAGATCTCGGTTGCGGTCATGACAGAACATACCGATGTGAAGGATGCACAGCGGGAGAATGCTGTGAAGATGAATGCTGTCATGAATGCCCTGAAAAATTCCGGGCTCACCTCAGATGATATCAAAACCACCGGGTACTCGATATACCAGGTAACAAAAGAAGAAGACAGGATCTTCCCGGGGGAGAAGCGTGCCCAGGTCTACCGGGTTACAAACACCCTCATGATCACCCTCAAAGACACCACAAAAGCAGGCGATATCATCGACATCGCCATTGAAAACGGTGCAAACAACGTCAATTATATCTCTTTCACCCTGAGTGACGAGAAACAGGCGAGCCTTCGGGCAGAGGCGCTTCAGGAAGCGGTAGCACAATCCCGTGGCGACGCTGATGTGGTCGCTGCATCCCTTGGCCTCTCTGTCCGTGATGTGAAAGAGGTCACAATCGGCGGGGGGTACTATCCACCAACCAGCAGGATGTACGACAGCATGATGCTCGCTGCGGGCATGGAGAAAGCAGCAACCCCGATTGAAGCCGGGGAAGTAACTGTCACCGCCACCGTATCAGTAACCTACCTCTGCTAAAAATCTGCATCCAACCAACCCCCCTTTCTATTTTTTCAGCACTGCCACATCAGTACCTGAGAATACAAATGCTTAATGAGGAATATTGACAATATTCCTCCTAAAGAGAATGAATCATCATCATCTCGGGATAATACAATGGAGCGAACGATTAGTTTTAAAGAACGCAGGTATATTGAAGAGCTCCGTATCCTCACCAAATCAACTGCAATTGACTGTATCATCGATGATCGCTTTGACCGCCTGATCTATATCATAACCCCGGGCGACATGGGTATTGCCATTGGAAAAAGTGGTGACAATATTAAAAGAATGCAGAAGGTGCTCGGCAAGCGGATTGAGATGGTCGAGTATGCAGAGGAGCGGGATCAGTTCATCAGGAACATCTTCAAACCTGCCGAAGTATTGCAGGTCTCTTTCCCTGAAGGGGAGACCGGCGGGATACGGGTGACGGTAAGGAACAAGAATGAGGTGGGGATCGCCATTGGAAAAGGTGGCTGCACCATCGAAAAGGCACGCATGATCGTACGCCGGTTCTTTGGCCCCGAGAGCGGGGACATTATCGTTGAGGAAGACCATGGAGCCTGATATCTTCGATACCCTCTGGGAAGTCATAGAGGAGCGGGCAGTTGATACGAGCGGTAAAAAATCCTATGTCAGAACACTCCTCTTTCATGAGAAAGGGATCGACAAATCCCTGGAAAAAGTAGGTGAAGAGGCTATTGAGTATCTGCTTGCCGTAAAAGGAGGAGATCAGAAACGTATCACCTCTGAAGCAGCAGATCTCATCTTTCACCTGATGGTAAGCTTAAAAGCAGCAGATATCAATTTTGATGCTGTAAAAGAGGAGCTTTCTATTCGCAGGGCAGGAATGAATCTCCACGATTAACCTTTTTTACACCTGATAATCAGTAAATTCCCTGAGTTCGGGGAGATGATTACGGGTCACCGCGGACTCTGACAGAAGTGTCTCATCTATGAAGACAGGGGCATTCTTTCGGACAGCAAGGGCGATCCCATCGCTTGGACGGCAGTCGATTGAGAGATCGCCGATCTGTGTATCAAGTGAGAGGGTTGCATAATAGACTCCGTCATCGATGGAATCGATCCTGACCTCCCGCAACCCTGCCCCTAGAGCGGTGAGTGTGTCACTGAAGAGATCATGCGTCAGTGGGCGTGGTGGCGGCGGACCATTGAGAGCAGAATGAATAGATACGGCCTCAAAGAGACCAATAAATATTGGGATAAACCGATCATCCTGAGTTTTCAGAAGAACAACCGGGACGACACCGAGATCATGTATCGCCAGATAGACCCCGGCGACCTCACAGGTGATCTGCTCCATGACCGTGTCAATGTCACTGGAGTTTATCAAGTTGTTGGTTTCCCCTCTCGGATTCAACTTCCCGCCTGACGATAATTATCCCGGATACAAGGCCAATTCCGATATTAAAGTAATACAGGATCATCCGCCAGAGCAGGACAAAGACACCAATGACCGATGTGCTGATGAAGAGACCATAGATCGAGCTGATTGAGATCTCAGCAACACCGGCACCACCCGGTGTGAGCGGGATCATCATGATGATTGCAATAATGAGCTGTGAAACAATTGATTCAAGGAAGTATGGCTCCTGGCCGAGTCCGACCAAGAGGATCGATGCAATAATGAATTCAAGGAACCAGAAGATGGCAGTGAAGATCAGGCCCAGGAAAAGACCAAACTTTCCCTTCCCGATAAATTTTCCGAGACTGAAATGGAAGTTATCCACCTCACGATCGACTTTCTCCATGAAACGTTCGACTCTGGCCAACTCCCACTTCTTTGTCAGAAAACCAGAGACTGTTCTCATCAGCCGTTTCAGGATAAGCGGATTTCTGACAGAGAAGGCAAAAAGAACAACACCGATCGTCACAGCAGCCCAGGTAATGTAAATGACGGTATTGACGAGTGGAGGGATGCTCACCTCTTTCCAGGCAGTGCCAAGGAGAAAGAGGGTGATTGCTCCGCCAAGCCCAAATACGATACCATCAAGTACCCTCTCCATGATCACAATGGCAGTTGCATCCCCGAGTTTAACATTCGCCCGATAGAGTTCATGTACCCGTACCGGCTCGCCTCCTGCCTGTGACGGAGTAATTGCGGCAAGAAAGAGATTGGCAAAGACGAGATTGATGCAATGAAAGAGTCCCACACGATATCCAAGCGAATATGCCATCACCTTGATCCGGAGAGCCCAGACAATAAGGGCAATGACATGGATGGTGAGGGCAAGGAGGATAATAAAAGGGCTAAGATTTTTGAGGGCGATGATCGTGGCCTCATCAAAAGTGAAGTACAGGAGCCCTATGAGAAAGATGGTGCTGATCCCAATTGAGATCCAGATCCATTTCTTATGTTCTTGATTCATCAGAGTACCTGTACATCACAATTCTGTCATCAACCATTATCTGCCATTCTTAAAACGTCTTCTGGCAGTTATGCCGTGAAGAGGTGGCGATCTCCGGTAATCCGAAGGAGTCCTGCCCTGACGCCACAGTCAAGCCATCCATATGCATAACTGTATGCAGCAAGTGCTGAAGCAGAATCCCGCCGGGCATGGCATGCCTCGCCCTTCATCTGCCACTCATCAACACAGTCCCGGATTATGCCACATAAAGGATAGATTGGGCTTGATTCATCAGGTGCATCTTCAATTGAGAGGCGTGCATCCTTGAGCATCCTCTGGTATCGTTCTGTCTTCTCTTCAAGGTGTTCAGTACAGGTTGGGGGGATCGAACCATGGAGTCCTGGAATCTCGCTGAATGTTAAGGGAACAATCAGAATACCAAGTTTTGCACCGGCATCAAGCCACCCATATCCATAGCACCAGGCTGCAAGGGCATTGACAGGATCACTTCGTTTGTAAAAAACAACACCATCCTCAAGGTAGGCAAACGCCATCTCCAGAATCTCTTCAGCAACCCGTAGATAGGGAGAGGCGGGGCTAAACAGTGGATTTGTATCTTCAAGCGCTTCGGTGAAAGACCGGCAGAGTTTGGCAAGCTGAGCATTCATTGGATTGGATCTGATTCTGGTGGAAGATCGGCAAACAATTCCAGGTACTCGCGTTCCATCATATGAAGATCTGCGGGAACGATCAGGATATGGAGCGGCGGGCCAAAATCCATTCTCTTCAACTGATCCCCTGATCCGGCCATCACAACCGGATCAGCTGATCCTGCCCGTGCAATGCCGACAAAGAGAGGGATTGTGACATTGAGTTTTGAACAGATCCCCTCTATGATCGTAATTGCTTCAGGTATCCGCATATACCGGTCTTTCTGAATGTCCAGGTATACGATCGTATGGAGGTTCTGGGAGCGGTTTGCTACAATAACCTCAACAGGCGTGGTGGGCATCCACCGTGCTTCCGGGTACGGGAGCGAACATGACTTTCCAAACCGGTAGTTCTGAAGACCCGACAAGCCACAGACTGCACTTGCAATCGAAGCCGCGTGGATGATTTGGGTCCGGATACCCCGCTCAGCTGCACGGATCCTGAGATCGGCATGGGTGGTTGAGACCATGGTATCTCCGGCCGTCAGAAAGACGGCGGATCCCGATTCTGCTGCATCCAGAATAGGTTCAGGGTGCTGTTCAACATCCTCACGGGATAAGAGCCGGATGGGTTGCTGGTAGAGCGCTTCAAGTGCCGGGATATCTGCACCCATCAGCCTGGAGGTATAGGTTTCGAGAAAGACTGCATCTGCCTCACGGATGACGGCAAGTCCTTTTAAGGAGATATCATGCTCGTCAAAGAGCCCAAGCCCGATAAATGTCAGCATCTGTATCCTCAATACTCAAACCGCGTGATCTGATCGACCATTGAATCGATGATATCACGGCATTGCCTGGGGTCTGTTGCCGATATGAAGTATACCGGTGTTCCCGGTCCGATCTCAAGAGCGGTGCGGATCTCCTCCTCAGTGACCGAATATTCGAGATCCGCTTTATTTGCAACAACGATCACCGGAACAACAGCATTTCCTTCTACTATCGTCTTCAGTTTCAATGCCCTTGCCATCTGATCGGGGCGTGTGACATCCACCATCAGGATGACGCCCATCGCATTCCGTGCCAGCTGGGGAACAATCGGGTCAAACCGTTCCTGGCCGGGAGTGCCGTAGATATTGATATCAAAACCCTTGCTTGCCATGTGGCCGATATCAAGAGCAACGGTTGTCGGTGTGCCAAGCACCCCGAGGCGATCGACCGACATGCCGCTCTCTGAGATATTCTTGACAAAAGTCGTCTTGCCGCTGTTTGAGGGGCCGGTCACGACGATCTTCGGGATATAAGGAACAATATGGCCTTCGGTGACGATATAGGGGAGTGAACGCGCCGGGAGTGGAAGCCAGGATACGGTATGGAGGGTGAAGTAGTTGAAGAAAGAGACAACTCCCGCTCCCGACTGAAGAGTTATAACGAGATCACAGGGGGTTTCGCTGAGGATTGAATTGAGCATCTCCTCACCAAAGAGATTGAAATACTCAAAGGCAATTGTGACCGGTTTATCAGATCCAAGATCATCAAAGAGCGAGACTGCTCCGGCAAATTCAAAGTAGTCTGAGAGGACATCTAGATAGACGACGATAACGTCGATATCTTCCTCTTTGACAATGCTCCGGATTCTGTCCCGCCATGCTGCCCTGCATGCACTCTGGTCAGGATTTTGTCTCGTAATTGCTTCAACATCAGACTGGTCGAGGAAACTGATCAGTTCATCATAACAGTCCAGATGATAATGGCTCTGTGTTGCAATATCATTAAAGTAGGCATCTTTACTGGTAAAGGGCGCAATAACCAGTGTTTTTTTGCCGGAAACAACAGCAGTATGGAGCATCGAAATCAGGAAATGCTGTCCGTCAGCCTCAGGCTCGATCGAAAAGAGAACCCTGCTCCCATCAGGAATCCCTCCTTCAAGCAATCCATCCAGCGCATCTATTCCAGTATATATCATCCTTCCACCACCAGTTTCCCATTCGGATCAAATGAATATGGAAGCCACGGAGTCATCCGTCCTCCAAGGCCAACAACCCTCAGTTCAAAGCTATCTGTCCCCTCTCTCACTTCAACCACCCCGTTCATCAGCTGTTTAATCACCGAGATTGTACGGGCATCAAAAGACTCGTTGTTTAAGGTATAAAGCCCGATCCACTCGTTCTTCTTGATCTTGGCAGAGATGACGTGGACAAACTGATACATCACCTCCAGTTTCCGGTACATCAGGAATGTTGAGAGAGAGCTTACACAGAACCGAATCGGCGGCGGAAAAACACCTGATTTTGGATTCTTCAGGCTCTCATCGACGATGCCCGCAAACATCTTGCTCATCTTGATGCTGATGCCGGTCAGATCAACCGGACTTGCAACGAACTTCATCCTGTCGGTATCAGGCACGTTCGGCAGATCGCTTTTTGTGATGGCATCGATGATCGCAAGGGCTCTCCTCTCCGTTCCATTCAGCTTAAAGAAATTCAGGATCTCGGATGCCCGTTCATCTGTCGAGAGAAGAACCGAGTATTCGCTTTCAGAAGGAAACGAGAGATTATACGCAATCCTCTCGGCACCAGAGAGAGGGGGTGCCAGTATGAGTACATTCGCACCCGAGGTCAATCCGCCGAGTTGATCATCGAGTGCAGGGATACCGAACTGGTAGCTGTACATAGTATATTACGTGTTATGTCATCCCTATTTTTAACAATGCGCCTACAATGATACCCAGGGCGACAGTATACAAAGATATGAGTATCGCCCACCGTTTTCCAATTTCCCTGATTAAAACGGCAATTGTTGAGATACAGGGGATAAATAGGACACAGACAACCGCAAAAATATACAGCTGCACACCTGAGAGGACTGCGCCGAGATCTGCTGTTCCCGCAAGAACGGCAAGCGTCTCAAATGCCATCTCTTTTCTGAGGATGCCAAAGAGAAGGGCGGTTGCGGCAAATCCCGGAAGCCCGAGGACAGCCTCGGAATAGGGGGTTATAATATCCTGGAATGCCGACACGAATCCGAGATACTCAAAGATCCCAAGGAATACACTGGACACGAGGAGGAGCGGCATGGCAATGAAGAGAAATTCCGAGAGACGGGTCCAGGCCTTCTTCACAACCATATCGGGCCGGGGAACCCGGAGTGCCGACATCTCAAGGATCATCCCAAACTGCTGGCCGGGCGTCACCTTCGAGAGTACGATCCCGGTTGCAAAGACGAGGAGGAAGACGATTCCATAGACAGAGAATGCAGCGGCAAGACCGATAAAGGAAGCAACAATCCCTGATATGACAACGGTCCTTGCTGAACAGGGGATCATCGTAACGAGAACCGAGGCAATGATCCGCTCTCTTCGTGTTGCGAGGAGACGGACGCTCATCAATGCCGGGACACTGCACCCAAACCCAAGAACCAGCGGGATGATCCCCTGCCCATGCATCCCGAACCGGTGCATCGAGCGGTCAGCAAGGAATGCGGCACGGGTGAGGTACCCTGAATCCTCGATGATCGAGATGACCAGGTAGAAGATAAAAACATAGGGAAAAGCAATCCCCATACCAGCCTGAAGGGCGATGATTATGGAGAGGCCGACAGCTGATGCAATTCCGGGAAGTTCGAGGGCAAGGAATGGTTCTATTGCGTAGATGTCAATGAAGGTAACAATAATGTCTTCAAAGAACGCGCCTGCGGTGAATACAAGCAGGAGTATGGCGATGATCATCGCAATCAGGATGGGGATACCGGGAAATGACCGTGTCAGAATCGTGTCGAGATCAAAACAGGGAGGGCGGGAGTGCTGCTCGGTTACCTCCCCTGCCAGTGCATGTGAGAAGTTGTGCCGGTTGGTTGCGATGATCTGGTGCGGCGTCATATTATGCCGCTTTTCGATCTCAGATCCAAGCCCCTGCGCCGAGTCAGCGAGATCATCAGATCCCTCCGGCCGTACGAGTGCCTGGAGAGCAGCACTTCTCTCGATACCAAAGATCTTGGTGAGGCTTCGGACAGCTGCTTCGACATGGTGATCGTAGGGAACACTGACTGTCGGGATGGAGGGTTCTCCCGTTGCGAGATCGATGATCGCCTCCATATTCTTCCCCTCAGATGCAACTGTCGGGATGACCGGCGATCCGATCTTCTCTGAGAGGAGATCGTAATCGATCTCTATCCCGAACTTTTCGGCTTCATCGACCATGTTCAGGACGACAACCATCGGGATTTTGTATTCTGCAACCTGAAGAAGGAGGTAGAGGTTCCGTTCAAGATGGGTGGCATCCAGGACGGCGATGAGGATATCCACCTCCTTCCGATTCAGAATACCTCTGACAAGCGTCTCTTCTTCGGATTCCCCATCAAGGGAGTAGATTCCGGGGAGATCGACGAGCTCGATCATCTCGCGCTGGAAACAGACATTTCCACGCATCAGATCGACGGTGGTGCCTGGGTAGTTGCTGACTTCAACACCAAGGCCTGTCAAGTGATTGAAGATGAGTGATTTTCCCACACTCGGGTTTCCGATGAGCGCGCAGGAGAGGCGTCCGGTCATCTCTCTCTCCGTGCATGGATCTCGGAAGCGACTTCGGGGGAGAGGGCGATATCACACCCTTTCACCGATATGACGACGGCTTCGTTGTGGAGTTTTCTCCGGATAATGATCGGTTCACCCTCGATAACACCGAGATCAATAAGTCTCCGGTGGCGCCCGGGACAACGGACAAAGGTGACGATAAGGGGCTCGTCTTCCGGGAAGGAGATGAGTGGTCCCGATTCCGGAGGAGTGGGACAGTGATGCCTCCGATGTTTGGGGCATCTTCCCCCTTTTGACTGCATGAATGAATCAAGGGCCTCGATCGTCTCTTCGGAGATATCATGTTCGAGGAGGCATGCTTCACGGGATGCAGCCTCTGCCTCAAGACCAAGTGTCTCTTTCAGAAAACATTCAAGAACAGCATGTTTTCGTGCGATCATCTCCGCAGCTCTTCTTCCTGCCGGTGTAAGCTGGTAGCCGGAGGAGCCCCGGGAGATGATGAGATCCTGATGCATGCACTGTTCAAGTGCAGTGGAGATTGATGCCTCCGGTTGAGAGAGATGAGAAAAAATCCTCTCCAGTGTGGGGACGTCCCCCTCCTGCTGGATCAGAAGGATGGTTTCAAGGAGATCTTCCTCAAGAGAGGTCTGCATATACAGAGTATCTGAGTCGTAAATGATATAGTATGCCATTTGGAGGAAATGCGTGCATCTATAAGGAGATGGATACCAATACCGGCTATGGGAAGCGGGGTGAACGCGGAGGTTGCAGAGGTGCTTGAGAGGGTTGCCGATCTCCTTCTCGTAATCGGTGAGAATCAATTCAAAGTCCGTGCGTACCAGCGCGCAGCAGAGGCGGTGCGGAGGAGCCCGCACGCTGTTCTGACAATGACCCAAAATGAACTGATGGCACTGGATGGTATCGGGAAGGGGACATCAGAGGCCATTCTTGCTATTGCTGAGACCGGGACCTGCTCTGAACTCGAAACCCTGATGGAGAAGGTGCCCCCTGATCTTCCGGAACTGCTTGAACTGGATGGTGTCGGGCCAAAGACGGTGCAGAAGCTCTGGAGCCACCTGAATATCACCTCGATTGCAGAGCTTGAAACCGCCGCCCGCGGGCGGCGGATCCAGGGCTTGCGGGGGTTTGGAGAGAAGAAGGAAGAAGAGATCCTCAGGGCGGTCAGGATCTATAAGAACAGATCCGGGAGGATGCTCATATCGGAGGCAGAGGAGATTGCCGGAGAGGTTGCAGCCATACTCATTCCGGGGACATATTCGTATGCCGGGTCACTCAGGCGCGGCAGGAGCACGGTCGGCGATATCGATATTGTGACGACCGAGCCTGCACAATCGGTCAATCCCAGGATCAGGGAGATTGCCAGTGAGATGATCGATGAGGGTATGAAGAAGACTTCATTCTTCTATCGTGGGAAACGAATTGATATCCGGTTTGCAGATACAATAGAGTTTGGTGCGACGCTTCTGTACCTCACCGGATCAAAGGAGTTTAATATCCGGCTCCGCGAGCGGGCGATTGCACGCGGTATGCAGCTGAATGAATACGGGCTGCTCAATAAACAGAACGGGGAGATGACCCGGTGCGCAACCGAGGATCAGGTCTTTTCGCTTCTCGGTCTCCATTTCATTCCTCCTGAGCTCCGGGAAGATCGCGGCGAGGTTGCTGCTGCAGAAGCCGGAACGCTGCCACAACTGGTTGAACTATCAGATATCAGGGGGGATCTCCATGCCCACACAACCGGATCTGATGGATCCCTTTCGGTTGACGAGCTGGCGGCGACCGGGGATGCGCGTGGATATGAGTACATCCTCTGTTCGGACCATTCCGCCTCACTCGGGGTTGCACGGGGGCTTACTCCCGAAGCGCTTCGCGAACAGGCACATGAGATCGAGATCGCAAACCGAAACCATGACTGCCGGATACTCGCTGGTATCGAGGTAGATATCCTGACTGATGGAAGCCTGGGGCTGCCGGATTCTGTCCTCGCCGATCTCGATCTCGTCATCGCTTCGGTCCACTCCTCACTGCACCAGGAAAGCGATCAGATCACCCGGCGGGTGATAACAGCAATAGAGAACGAGCATGTCGATATCATCGGCCATCCCACCGGGCGGCTGATTCAGAGGAGGGAGCCATCTGCAATTGATATTCCCCGGATCCTTGAGGCTGCACGAGAGGCAGGGGTGGCAGTTGAACTGAATGCTTCACCATACCGGCTCGACCTTGATGATATTTATTTGAAGACGGCAAAAGAACTAGGAGTGAAGATTGCAATCGGGACCGACTCCCATGGGCCGGGAGATTTTGCCGCGATGAGATATGGCGTGACGACGGCCCGGCGTGGCTGGTGCGGAGCTCGCGATATTCTGAATACCTATTCATTACCCGGATTACTGGACTATTTCAGATGATACACAGGCTCTATGAATACCTGCTGATGCGGGAGATCACAACTCCCCCCCGCGAGATCTGTTTTATGCTGACGGTATTCGATCTCCGTTCTGCGCCTGAGCGGATCAACGATGTCGTCAGGTGGTCAGAGGGTGTGCCGGGGATCGGGATGCTAACCTTCCATATCGATACCGATGATCTCTCCTGCGTGATGCCTTTCATTGATGACTTGAAGGCAGTTTCCCGGCATGCCCGTCTCGAGCTGCATCTGAAAGATGAGGTGTTTCTTGCAGGAGAAGGGCTCCCGGTTCTGATCGTCGTTGGCAGAAGCGGGAGGGAGGAGATCACAGAGAGCATTCAAAAGATAGCGGATGAAGGAGTTGACCCATGTGATCTCACCGAGGAGACGATCGAGTCGCATCTCACCTTCAGGTCAGCACCCGATCTGATCATAAAGACTGGCGGGAGCCACCTCACCGATTTTCTCATCTGGCAGTCGGTCTATTCCGAACTCTTCTTCCTTGATGTAAACTGGGAGTTCTTCAGGAAGACCGATCTCCTCCGTGCGATCAGGGATTTCCAGTCACGGGCACGACGGTTTGGGGCCTGATCGTCTTCTCTGATCATAGACCCGGATCGCCCTGAGCAGATCTATTTTCCGAAACTGCGGCCAGTATGGTGCGCAGAAGTAGACTGAGGATTCGTTTCCGTTTGCGAGCCATGGCAGGAAGTTTGATGTTCTGTATTCGTTCCCGGTTCTGATGATCAAATCAACCGGCGGGAGGCCGAGGCCGCCGTAAAGGTTCTCCTCGACCATCGCCGGGGTGATCTCGTCTGATCTGAGGGTGCCTGCCCGAACCTGTGAGACGAGGCGGCGGGCGGCATGGACGATCTCGTTCCTCCCTCCGTAGGCGATGGCAACATTGAGGTAGTGGTTGCTGTACTCTTTTGTTGCTTCTTCTGCTTCTTCGATACAAGATAGGACATCATACGGGAGGAGGTTCTTGTCGCCGACCATCCTGACACGGATCTTGTTTCTGTGTACCCGCTCGTCATTCAGTACTTTTAAGAACCGGTCTTTGAAGAGTTCGAAGAGTTCTGCAAGCTCTTCTTCACTCCGCCGGAAGTTCTCGGTCGAGAAGGCATAGAGGGTGATGTGTTTGATCCCAAATTCCCGTGCCCATTCGAGCATCGTCTCGGTGGTGTTTGCCCCCTGCCGGTGCCCAAACCCCGTCTTCTGCCCCCTCTCTTTTGCATATCGCCGGTTTCCATCCATGATGATCGCGATATGGGTCGGGATATGGGTAATCGACGATCGCAGGATGCGGAAGTAGAGGGGTTCCAGGAGGGATCTGAGTGTCATAGCGGTTCTATCTCCACGATCATGCCGTTATTTGGGTACCGTTCGATGATCTCAAGTTCAAGGCCGGGCTCTCCTTTCAGGTCATCAAGGAGCCACCACTCACATTCGACGCTTCCATCCGGCTGGAGTTCATAGCTCTCTTCTTCGAATGTGGCGAGGATCTGGCTGAGATCGGTGTTGGATCTGATCCTCCCGTAGACGATGGTGCCGTCATCGGTGATCTCATCAAGGTTCCGGGCGGTCATGGTTGCTATCCGTATGAGCCGCTCCCTCAGCTGGACGGCGTCCTTAAAACCTGAGGAGCAGAAATGAACCTTCGGATCGTCACTGATCTCGTCTGCCCAGTCTTTTGCCCCCCTGATTGCATTATAGAGCCCCTCTTCCGACTCCATGCCGCGGCTCCGCATCTCGTCAGCACAGGTCTCGCCCCACTCAAGCTCGTTGATATTGAAGAAGTCAAGCAGTGGGAGCATTGGCCTGAGGTTCCCGATACCGGGGAGGGAGGGAACTTCAATCCCGATGTCAAAGCCCATCTCTTTTGCCCGCCTTGCGGATGCCGGATAGTCCGTCTCCATGATATGATCCCAGACTTCGTAATCCGGATGCATCCGGATCTCGTCAACAACCCCCTGAAGTGCGGCTAAATCTGCCTCTGTCGGGGCCCGGCCGGTATAGAGATGGATCTGGTGATTCTTTCCGAAGTGATCTTTCAGGAGTTTGCAGTAGTGAACTGTCCGGTCAATGAAGAGGAGGGGCTCGCCGCCGGTAACACCAGTCCCAAGTGCATCCATCGCCTCTGCCTCGGCGATGAGGTCGGCATCTGAATGAACCGGCTTGTCGTTTGCGAAGACGACATCGAGATCTTTTCGCTCGACCGAGAGCGGGCAGTACCAGCAGGTGCGGTCGCAGAGGCCGGTTATGAAGAGGACGAGCTTTGCCCCCTGGTAGCAGAGGATACAGCCGTTGCTGAGGTTCTCCGGGAGAGGGGTCCCGGCCCGCTCCATATGGTCGGATGCGATCTCGTCATTGTCCATGGGATCGCCTCGCGGGGGTGGGATTTTGTATGTGGATTGAAAGTGGGGTGGGGAGTGTCATTTGGATCTGTACCTCTCTATTCGTCATGAAAGAGTAAAACAGTATGCGGACGGATGGCGGGGGAGCCGGGCATGTGGAAGGAGGGCAACGCCGGGGTGAGAGAGGTATCCTGAGGAGTAGCTTTTTCATTACGATGATGCTATGTATCATCATGCCGAGGCGATTGAGCCGGTCCCGGACTGCCCGCCAAGATATCGGGCGATCTCATACATCACGATCTCATACGAATAGAGCTGATCGCCTGCGATCGGATGATGCCCTCTCTGAAGTGATTGGGTTCATCCTGATTATTGCTATTCTCATGATCTTCCTCTCCCTCTGGATGGTCTATGTGGTTCCTGCGGAAGGGCGGCAGCAGGAGATCGAGCATATGAACTATGTCCGGAACTGGTTCACGCAATATAAGGTGACAGCGGATTCGTTGTGGATTAATCATGATGACGATAAATCGCTGACCGGGATAACCTTTTCAAACTCCCTGGTGCTTGGATCACAGGGCGGTGCCACCCAGGCGGGGGGGTTGTTCCTGCCGGTGATGAGTCCGGTTGGATCGACCGGAGCGATTGTGGTGACAAATAAGAGTGAATTCATCACAATTAATGGCGGCAGCGATACGTTTCCATTGGCAATTCTTGAATTTGAGACAACGAACAACTACTGGATACCGCAGTCTTATTACTATCAGATGGGAGGGGTTTTTCTCCGTCAGCCAGCCGGAACGGTTGCGAGGGTGGCTCCATTGATAAATTTTAATCTTGAAGGAAATGATGCCGCGATTGTGAATATATCATCAAGGGCTAAATCAGGGATGTCAGGACAGGGGCCGGTCAGGATAGATACGGAGCTAAATCATGTAACCACCGGAATTTCTGGAACTATGCCAGTTACATTCGAGCTGAGGGACGAGTTTGCAGCGATTGGATGGGAAAAGATACTGAAGGAGCGACGGGCGCTTGCAGGATTAAACACAGACAATGTGATTATTACCCAAAGTGGAAGTACTGTTTTAGTATACCGTCCGGATGGGAATAACACCCTGACGTATAATATTGTTGAATTAGTCGTTTCAGTCCAGTCAGTTGCATCGGGGATAGAATAATGAGGCAGAGGCAGTATGAGGCTGTATCGGAAGTCATTGGTTCAATTCTATTGATATCCCTTGTCGTCCTTGCGGTGGCTATTGTGGGGGTAGGGTTCCTCTCTCAGCCACCGCCCGTGCAGACACAGGATCTGAATGTGCTTGCTGGTTACGATGAAAATAATGAGACTCTTTACCTCCAGCACGATGGAGGGGATCTGATGCTACCAGGAGAGTATTTTATCCGAATTGACGGGGGTCCTCCAATCTATCGAGGAGAATGGGGGATTGGGGGGAGTTTGACTTTTCCTGATGTTTTGGAAGAACCAGAGCGAATCCAGATCATCTCCACCCGTGGCGGGCAGCAGAATCTTATCCGCGAGATCAGTATCGGGCAGGTGACCGGAGGCGATGCACCAATCGGGCCAGGTCCGGCGCCGGTGCCGATAACGCCGCCTGTGCCAGGTGAGTGTGATCTGCAATTCGTTGTTGATAACTTCACCGAAAGATTACAATCTGATGCGATTTATTTTACTCGAATGGAACTTGGCGGGCAGTCATCGTTGGGTGGTTTTGTAAATTTAACTATTAACAGCACAGGTTCATACATAGTAACAACTGCTACTCCCACTCCGGTTCAACTTAATTTTGGAGATACCTTATCGATAGAATTTGGAACAGGGAGTAAAACAAGCGCAGATTTGTTTTCTGTTGGTAGTAAAGGATGGTCGATAGGAGGATATAAAACCAATATTTACAGAAATGGGGATAAATTAAATGGAGAATTAATAGACAGCTGGATTACTGCATTTAAAGACTATGAATCTAGTCTCACATTTACCTCAAGGGGAAATAATCTTGGACATACACGATTAATTATTAAAAATCAGACAATAATAGATGAAACTAATTCTCAAACAATTACTTTCACGAACATTAAGCCAGCTGAACCATCTTTACTTGTTTTAAAATATCCAAGACAAAGCAATGATAAAATTACATTTGTAGGTCAGGCTGATAAAGTGGAAGTTGGCGGTGACGTAATCTATCAGAATGGAATTTTGAATATATGATTTGGAATTGAGATGGAAAAAAAATATAGGTTAAACTGCCTCGCCGCATCTGAACTGGTCGGCACGCTGATCCTCTCCGCTTTGATCGTCCTGGTTATTGGGATCGTCGGGGTGAGCCTCCTCTCCCAGGGGCCGCCTGCTGAAGTGCCGGCGCTCCGGGTGGACATCCATAATGAGTCAGGGAACCTGACTCTTATCCATCGTGGCGGTGATACGCTCTTCCTGGAGAAGACCAGAATCTTTGTGGATGGCGTGGATCGGACCAATGATTTCCCAGATCCCGAAGGGGGAGCCTGGACCGAGTTTCATACCGGAGACTGGCTTATCCTTCCCGTTGATCTCATGCCATACCGGGATGATATCAGTGTGCAGATCGTCCATACCGGACCGGAAGTCCCGGCACTCCTCTTCACTATCGGGGATATCGGGGTACCGCCAGGGCCGTGGGGAGATACCTATCAACTTACTCTCACTGCCTCACCAGCTGGAGCGGGGACGCTGACAGGGGCAGGAGATTATGAAGCCGGGACTTCGGTTTCGGTCAGTGCTTCTGCCAATCCGGGGTGGACCTTCAGCAACTGGACACGAAATGGCGTATTGGTCAGTACATCACCAGGTTTCACCTATACGATGCCAGCAGAAAGTGTGACGCTGGTGGCGAACTTCGAGATGGATCCAACGGTGAAATATACTCTCACACTTGTTGCCGATCCATTGGTGGGTGGAACCGTCAATGGCTCAGGCCTGTATGAGGCTGGAGAAGAAATTCCCGTATCTGCCCAAGCCAGTGCAGGCTATCAGTTCATCAACTGGACACAGAATGGCGTGGAGATAGCCAATACATCTGCATTCACCTTCACGATGCCGGCAGGAGATGTAACCCTTGTGGCGAACTTCGAGCAGCAACCCTGCAACCCGGGTCTTCGCGGATTCTACTACCCACAACAGGTCTTCTCCGGCATCCCGGTCATACGGATCGATCCGCGCCTCCGGTTTGCCGATGCCCAGGCGGTCAGCCAGTATGGAGAGCCGACTGATGAAGTGAACTGGCCCGACGCAACACTTGCGAAACAGAATGACTTCAGCATCATCTATGAGGGGTATCTGGTCGTTGATACGGCAGATACTTATACATTCTCACTCCGCTCCGATGATGGCTCACGCCTCTGGATCAACGAGATCGATGATGCTGATACACCGGTGGTTGACAACTGGGGTTTCCATGCACCCACTACAGTTACAGGCACAAAATATCTGGAAACTGGATATCATCCGGTGCGGGTAAAGATGTTTGAGAATACAGGGGCTGCCTCCCTCCAGCTCAGATGGGAGTCTCCAAACATGACAGACCGCGTCATCGAGAGCTTCTGCACCGATCCGGTAGGGTACCAGGTTGATTTTGCTGCCACTCCATTGAATGGAGATACGCCACTGCTCGTCAATTTCACCGATCTCTCAACCGGGTTATCAGGGAACCGTTCTTGGTCATGGACATTTGGGGATGGTGGAACATCGACCGCCCAGAACCCAACCCATATCTACACCTCACCCGGCAACTACACGGTCAGCCTGTTTGCATCAGGAGATGAGGGATCCGGGGTTGAGACAAAGACGGGCTATATCACGGTCACCAGCTCTGGAATAGGGTTCACGGCAGAGTCATGGGTCAGATGGAACAGGAATCCAACACCGGACGCCAACGATCAGCGGTGGGCGACGATCGTTGTCGATGGGAACTCAGATGGAAACAGCCGCTATCACCTTCAGCATAATCGGAATAATCAGAACTTTGAGATTGCCATCAGGACAGCTGATAATGTCAGGACATTCCGCCAGAGTACAACTACTCCCCTTGAGGGAATATGGTACTATGTTGTCGGCGTCTACAACCAGGAGACAGGACACCTCCGCATCTATGTGAATGGGGTTGAAGAGAACAGTGTTTCTGTCAATAGATCGGGACTGATCCCATCGCCCGGCTTATACCAGATCGGCGGCCCTGCCGGCATCGAGTGGCCTGATCCTACATCGATGGAACGAAAATTCGACGGCAACATCCTCTGCCTTGGGACACATGAACGGGCATTCACCCCGCAGGAGATCCTGGATAACTATAATGCCGGATGCCCGCCGGTTGTTGACTTCACCTCCGATGTTACCAACGGCACTGCCCCGCTTGCGGTGCAGTTTACCGATCTAACCTCGCATTCACCGACTGCGTGGGCATGGGACTTTGGGGACGGAGGTACATCGACACTCCAGAACCCCACCCACACCTATGTGACAGCTGGGACGTATACTGTCAGCCTGACGGTGACGAAGAAGGATGTGAATAATTTAGATGCGAACGTGACCGGGACGAAGATCGATTATATAACGGTCGAAGGAGAGTCATTTGTTGACTTTGTAATCAATGAGAATGTCTTTGTCTATGGGAATGTCCTGAATTTCCAAGGAGGTAATATCAATGGCCCTGGAGCAACGGTGGTGATTAATGGCGGCCTTGTCACCTCAGATTTAAATCAGGGCGCAACCGTTGCAGTCTCAACGATATACATTGATGGAAATGTGAATCTCAATTCTGGAAGTGCAGGGCTTGGATCATTAACTCAGCCGGGTAATATCTACGTGAACGGAGATATGAGGCTCTGGACTGGACAGCGGGATATCTATGGAGATATCTATGTTAATGGCAACTTTGATCTTAAAGATGCTCACATCCATGACAATGTGTATGTTAATGGCAATCTAAAACTTGGAAATACGCCAACGCTCTCTCCAGATACACGAATCTATTATACTGGGACGATTGCCCATCCAGGAAATTACCCGGGAGATATCCTTGCCAAATGCATCCATCAGGCAACGGTTCCTGGGTTCGACATGCCGGATCAGGAGATCCCGCCTGCGAAACCAGCTGACTGGTATTCAGATCGTGGGTACGTGTCCGATGGAGCTTTGACGAGCAATATGAAGGTATTTGCTGACAGCTACTCACCCACAAGCTGGCAACCCACGGCAACGAATGTGATCATCATCGCACGTACTGGTGATATAACAATTACCGGAATAGGGGAGAGTGGCGTTACCGGCGTATTCTTTGCACCAAATGGCAGGGTAACTTTTAACGGAGCATTCCTCGAAGGTGTCGTCATCGCCCGTGACGGGTTCTATGTGACAAGTGGTGGAACACAGGTTACCTTCAAAAACCTAGATCAATATATCGGAGATCCAAATGATTATCCGTTCTGATTAAGAGGTGTTTGAACCCTACACCCATTTTAAGGGACAATACAGAATAGAACACAGAAGGAACAGATATGAAATCCACATCCGACGCAGTCTCCCAGGTAATCGGCACCCTCCGGATGATCTCCCTTGTCTCCATCTTTGTAATTGAGATAATTGGCTCAGTCTTTGGACTCTTCCCCGCCATGAGCGAACTCTCGTTTCATTCCATTGTGGTTTCGAACAACAACGTCTATAAGCCATGAAGCAGATAAAATGAGGAAGCGCGATAATAGTCTAGTGGTAGGACAGGGGCTTCCCAAGCCTCTAGCCCGGGTTCGAATCCCGGTTATCGCATCAGAATGGACTCTTCTTCAAGCTATGCCATCAGCCTGATCACCGAGAATAAAAAAGGCGTTCTCCGCGATATCGCAACCACTCTTGCCGAACATAATGGGAATATTCTGACGATCCAGCAGGAGATCATCAAACGCGGACCTGAGACCGGCTTTGCATGGGTTGATATGGAGATCGAGGTGGATGACAACTTCGGATCAATCGTTGCTGCGCTGACTGCCCTTTCCCAGATTCTTGAGGTCGAAACCCATGAGACGTTTTCGAAGATCTTCGGGCAGCGGGTGATCATCATCGGCGGTGGAGCCCAGGTTGCACAGGTGGCTATGGGTGCCGTGAATGAGGCTGACCGCCATAATATCCGGGGAGAACGGATCTCGGTCGATACCATCCCGCTTGTCGGGGAAGATACGCTGGCACTCGCAGTCGATGCGGTGACACGCCTCCCCCGTGCCTCGATCCTAGTGCTTGCCGGATCGATTATGGGCGGAAAGATCAGCCGGGCAGTCGAGAACGTGAAGGCAGAAGGAATACCGGTGATTGCTCTGAAGATGGCGGGAAGTGTCACAAAACATGCTGACCTTGTTGTCACGGACCCAATCCAGGCAGGAGTCTTTGCCGTGATGCATGTCTCAGAAAAGGCTATCTTTGACATCAGCAGGGTGAAGGGGCGCGAATTTTAACGTTTTGAAGACACATTCCAAAGAGGTGATCTGGTACTATGAAAGATATGGATGATATCATACAGCAGGCCGTTTCGATCCTCAGGCATGACGGGTTAATCGTCTACCCGACCGAGACGGTGTATGGGATTGGCGGGGATGCCTTCTCGGATATTGCAATCGAGCGGGTATATGAAGCAAAGAACCGGCTTAGGGGAAAACCGATCTCAATTGCGGTATCGGATATCGAGATGCTTGCCTGTGTTGCATATCTTGATCCGGCGGCAGAAGCGTTCATCAACCGGTTCCTCCCCGGCCCCGTGACAGTGATCCTGAAGGCAAAGAGCTGTGTCCCTACAGAACTGACCGGCGGCACCGGGATGATCGGGATCCGCTGGCCGGATCACAGAATAGCGCTTTCGATCATCAGCGAGCTGGATGCCCCGATAACCGCAACCAGCGCAAACCTTTCAGGCGATATCTCGCCAAGGACCAAAAATGACGTGAATGTCCGGCACGAGCTCTTCATCGAGGGGGGAGAACTGCCGGGAACGCCAAGCACGGTTGTGGATCTGCATACGAAAGAGATCATCAGGCCGGGATCACAGCTCGATGAGATCGTCAGGTTCCTCATCGATATGGACTGAGCTGTATGGAGATGAAGCGGATGGAGAAGCCGATCCGGCTTCGTGATTTTTTAGTCGATAGAGACGGAGGGATATATGCTGTTTCAGTCTACGACAATGACGAACGGGCAGGCTGCATCCTGAGGTACCTCCCTGATCCTGATGGTGAGCGAACCTGTGTGAATGGTAAGCGGTACCGGAAGATCGAGTTTGATGAGGCATTCGCCTGGATTCGTGAGCACCATCCCGAGTGGAATGATACCGTCCACCGGATCCCGCTGGATCAGATCACCTCTGTCCTGAAGCCGGAAGAGGAGATGGACCGGATCATGCAGCAGAACCCCCGTGTCAGGAGCCTCGCAAATCTCTTCAGCCTCCCAAAGAAGAGTTTCGGCTGCACCGGCTCCCTCCTCTGCGGGCTTGAGAACGAGGCATCCGATATCGATCTCGTCGTCTATGGAGAACACTGGTTTTCAGCACAGCGACAGCTTGCCGATGCGGTTTCAGCAGGGAAGATCCCGGAGATGAGCGAGGAGATGTGGAGGAAGGTCTACAGGAAGCGTCTTCCCGAGATCTCTTTTGACGACTTCGTCGCCCATGAAGCCCGGAAATACAACCGGGGCGAGTATGAAGGTACCTACTTCGACCTTCTCTTCTCTCGTGGATATGCCGGGCAGAACGCCGTTCCGATCAAAAAAGGAGTTCCAATCGGCCGGGATGTGATCGAGGCGACCGTGACCGATGCCTCCCTTGCATTTGACAACCCGTCCGTCTATGCAATCGACCACGAGGAGATCAGCTATGTCCTCTCCTTCACCCATACCTATGCCGGACAGGCACTCGCAGGAGAAGTGATCGAGGCAGCAGGTGTTGTCGAGGATCACGGAGATGAAAAATGGCTGATCGTCGGCACCACCCGCGAGGCACGGGGCGAGTACATCCTCTCAAGAACACTTCTGAACAGGTGATCAATTTTTCAGGGGATCTCGTTTCTATCTGCCAATCTGTTTCCGCCCTCTTTTTCGGTATATCCCCTCCAAAATTCACTTTTTCCTGAAGAACCGGTCAAAGAGCGTCTGCGGCTCGCCGGCGCCACGGGTGCAGGATTCCCTCTTCGGGCAGCGGTCGCAGGGGGCATCCGGCGGTGCCTGCGGGGTTTCGCCGCGGTAGATCGCTTCTGCCTTCCTGAGGGCGGCGAGGAGGCTCCGCCTGTCTGAGGCGGTGGGGGCGACCGTCCGGATGATACCGGATGGAATATAGGCGATCCGGACTTCGGAGAGGGGGCGCCCTCCACAATTCAGCTGTTCCATCTCTTCTGCCGCCAGCAGGTATGCGGCCGCCCGAATCCGATCCTGCTTCCAGACCCCATAGGTCGGGGCACGGCCTGCCCTGAGGATACCGATTGCAGGTTTGCTGCTGAATATCCAGTCGATCCGCCCGGAGATGCCGTACTTCCTGTTTGCACAGGCAACATCGGCTGCGACAGGCTCCTCCCAGGCAAGCCCCTGGCAGGCAGCGATACACCCTTTGAGGTACTCTTTCATTGAATCGTCGATATCGGGCCGGACGAGTCGGATCTCCTCCCAGATTATCTCAACGTGGGGATCTGGATGGATGGTCGGATCCTGTGAAGATCCAACAGATGACAGAGCCTCCGATTCCACAGCCACCGGGGTTTGAGATAACGCAACTGCTCCCAGATGGTAGCCGACCTGTTTTGCAATGGTGTATTCCGGCGGCTCTGTGATCCCTTCATGCCGTTCCAGGTACACCCGGACCGGGCAGACCGAGGTGCGGACAAGTGTGGAAACAGGGATGAGCTGTGGCTCTGGGGGTCTTGCAGGCGCAGACATGCGTAAGAAAGCTTTTCTTTTCACTCCGCTAATAGATTTGCATGGCTTCCAAAGAAATAACCGTAAATGTGCCGCAGGATCTCGATCCCGTCTACAGCAATATGATCCAGATCGCCTTCAGGGACGACGAATTCACCTTCCTCTTCCTCCATCAGATACCAAATATCAACCAGGCAAAGGCAAAGTCCATCGTCACCATCAGCCCAAAACATGCAAAAAAGTTCCTTGCAGTGCTCCAGCAGAGTGTCGCAGAGTTTGAATCCAAGTTCGGCACCATCGAGCCCCCCCAGGAGCAGCAGGCAGGCGATTCGGTGACGATGCGGGGATACTCGTAAGCGATGTCAGAACGATAGTCTCTACGACAGTCTGCACGAGAGCGAAACCAGAAATGATACCGCGATGCTGAAAAGAGCAGAACCTTTTAACCTTTTCAAAGCCAATAGAATGGTCGCAGTGCCGCCGTGGCTTAGCCCGGCATAGCGGCTGATTCGTAATCAGCAGGTCGAGGGTTCAACTCCCTCCGGCGGCTCTATTTTAAAGTCGTTAAATCAATACGTTTGCTTCTATCTCCGATCTCAATCACAAAGATGACCATCACATCATCCTCAATAGTGAGCATAATCCGATACCGCCCTATCCGATAAGAGTAAATCGGAATGCTTTGGTGTCCCTTCAGTTTTTTTATGTGTAAGCAAGGATATGATTCTTCTGCGAGAGCAGTTAGTTCATCTTTTATCCGTTGCTCCTCAGACATTGGAAGACGTTTCAAGTCACGTTCCGCTTTCGGAGTGAAGAGGACTCGCCAGATCATTCCAGACCCAGTTCCAAAGCAATATCTTCAAGTGAGCGCAAGCGACCGGCCCGTATATCTGCGATCCCTTCCTCTATCTGCTGCAATGTCTCTTCAGAGAGGGGTTCTGGGTCATATGCTATATCCAGAAGGCGGTTGAGCGTCTCATCATAACTCTCCCGGGGATGTATTTTTAATTCATCCAGACGGGATTTTGTCTCCGGCTGAAGTTGAATCGTTGTTGCCATAGTAACCCATAGAAGAGCATAGGACATAAGATTTCGTATTCGCTCATCAAAAACTGATCCACCTGAGACCATCAACCGGGGAGGGTGATCCTTTTGAGCCTCAAACACGGGATCCACCACACACCATCACCTTTATCTTGTAAGTTGACAGTAAAGTAGTATACTTATGTATCAACAAATTTTCATCGACCGGAATGATGAGCTCCGGTTCCTTCTTGATCGATACCATTCACAGAAGCCGGAGTGCATAATCATCTATGGCAGGCGGCGTGTCGGGAAGACAACTCTCCTTACTCAATTTCTAAACAAGGCCAGAGGCTTCTACTTCCTTGCCTCCGAGGAGGGATCAGCCTTGAATATTTCGGATTTTGCACACTATGCAGGAGAATACCTACACGATCCGGATTTTGAACGGGGGAGTTATCCGGATTGGAAGGCAGTATTTCAGGCTCTTATATCACACCGGAGATTTGCACCACCAGATGGAGAGAAGGTCGTGATTGTGATCGATGAGTTTCCGTACCTGATCTCCCGTGATAAGGCAACTCCTTCAATCTTCCAGAAGATATGGGATCAGATCCTTGCCCATGAGCCGGTGATGCTGATCATCTCAGGATCATCAGTAAGCGCAATGGAAAGTGAAGTCCTGGCATACACAAGCCCCCTGTACGGCAGACGAACAGGCCAGTGGCAGGTTGAACCACTCCCCTACCCGTACCTCAGGCAACTCCTCCCGTATTCTGAACATGACCTGATGCTGACCTGGTGTATCCTTGGGGGAATACCTGCATATATCAGATTATTCAACCCGGAACGCTCGTTCTGGGAGAATGTGGAGGAGCAGATCCTGACAAAGGGTGCTTACCTCTACTCTGAGGCAGAACTCCTGATGCACTATGAATTCCGGGAAGCAGGCAACTATATCTCAATTCTTCGTGCCCTTGTGTCCGGACATACAACACTATCAGCAATCTGCCAGGCAACCGGACTTGATAAAGGGATGGTATCCAAATACCTTGCCATACTATCACGCATGCAGCTCATTCGGGATGAAGCTCCGGTAACCGCCCATGCCGGATTCAGAAGGCGGCATTACCGTTTATATGATCCTTATCTCACATTCTGGTTCCGCTTTGTGTATCCCAGGCGTGCAGAAACTGAAACCGGACAGGTTTCAGCGGTTCTTCAATCGATTCAGGACTCGATCGCTCCATATTGTGGAGAGATGTTCGAGATACTTATCGAGGATCTGATACGGAGAGGTATCCTGTTTCCAGATACAACATACTCACGTCTTGGGCGATGGTGGCAGAACGAAATAGAGATTGATATCGTCGGGCTCGATGAACAAACAGGTACCGCACTCTTTTGTGAATGCAAATGGTCTGAGCTCAGCATTCGGGATGCACGGGCAGTCATTACAGCCTTAAAGGAGAAGGCAGAAAATGTGCGATGGAGAGATGGCAAGCGGATAGACCGCTATGCACTGGTAGCAAAGGAAATTCACGGGAAAGAGCGGCTACGGGATGAGGGATACCATGTCATTGACCTTCATGACATTACCCTGCTTTCAGAGAGGTTCCTTGCAGATAAAAATCGATAAGCCGGCCAGAATTTTAGAGCTTCAGATCATACTTAATGTATCATGAAAACCCCTGCGAATGGAAAGAGCGATGCGAAAACAGAACATGTGGTATCGCATCCTTCCAATCACAATCCGATGCACATTCTCGAAGATATCCTGGCCCATAACCTTTTAATCGTCTTTTGCGGATCTGCTGTCAGCAGGAAGTCAAGAGAGAAGGGGTGTTACTATTGCGGACCGGGGAATAAATTCTGGCCGCAGTTCTCCCGGATAACCGGCAGAGAGAACATTATCCCTGTTTCCTTAGAGGAATGCAGGATTGTTCTGGAATACAGAATCGGGCTTACAGATCTGAATAAGACTGAGTCGGGATCCGACAGATCCCTGACAAAATCAGAGTACGACACGGACAGTTTCATTCAGAAGATGCTTGAATATGCACCCCGCTGTGTCGTCTTTAATGGAAAAGAAGCAGCCAGGCACGCCTTGAAGAGAAGAGAGATCGAATATGGCATGCAATCTGAGATGATCGGGGAGAGCTCAGTATTTGTCGCTCCGTCAACCTCCGGACTCTCGGCTAAAGACTGGAAGAACCATGGGGAAGCGTGCTGGGGCAGGATAGGTGAGATCTATTCGGAGATGCGGGCGAGGAGGGTTGAATAAATAATGAGTCCAGGAGCTGTAAGCAGGAACAGATAGGAGTGGCAGAATACGAGATGACTCCATCATAAACATACATATACAGAATATTTAAATAAGTCTGAGATATACTTACATTCATGGGAACGATCACACTCAGCATCGATGATGAAACAGAGCGGCGCTTTCGGAGCACAGCAAAAAAGGTTATTGGGGAGCGGAAAGGATACCTGGGTGAGGCCGCAACCGATGCGATGAAACTCTGGATTCACGAAAAGACACAGGAAGCCATTGCACAGGATGCATTGGATCTTATCAGGAAGACATACCATTTTGGAGAGAAGAAATATCGCTACAGGAAGGATCTCTATGACCGGTGAAGCCCCACCGCTCATCGATACCAACATACTGGTCTATCTCTTTGATGAAGACGCGGCAAATAAACGGGATATCTCTCATCAGCTCATCGCAGGCTGTTTCAAATCAGAGAGAAGGTATTCTCTGTCTTACCAAAACCTTGCAGAATTCTCAGTCGTTGTCACCGAGAAGGTCGCAGATCCAATGCCATCAGAAGATATCCAGCGATTCATTCATACGATTACCTCATACCAGGGATGGAATCTCGTTCACTACACAGGAACGACAATCATCCATGCCCATAAGATTAAAGAACAGCATAAGCTCCATTTCTGGGATGCCCTGCTGGCTGCAACAATGCTGGAAAACCATATTCATACGATATATACAGAAGATGCACATTTCAGGAAGGTTCCCGGAATCAAGGCAGTAAATCCATATGAGACTCAGCAGTGAGAGATCGAATCAATATGGTGAGCTGATATCTTCTTCACATTGCAAGACAAATCCCCTCTCCCGACCAGCATCACGCTCCCCACCCCTCCCACCACCGCCGGAGATCCACACTTTTATAACTGATTTTAGGGGGGCGGGCTGAACACCTGTTATAATTGCCTCGATCGGCACATCGGGGAGGGGCGGGGAGACAGAACAGCCCTCATCTATGACAGCCCCGTCACACACACGATCAGGAGATATAGCTACAGTGAGCTTCGTGATCTCGTTGCCCGCTCTGCCGGGGGCCTCCGGAAGCTTGGTGTTCAGAAAGGGGATCGGATCATCATCTATATGCCGATGATCCCGGAGGCGGTCATCGCAATGCTCGCCTCTGCCCGGATTGGTGCCATCCATTCGTTCGTCTTCGGGGGGTTCGCCTCCCGCGAACTGGCAAAACGGATCGAGGATGCTGAGCCGAAGATCATCATCACCGCATCATGCAGGATCGAAGTGGACCGGATCATCCCCTACAAGCCGCTCCTTGACGGAGCACTCGCCCTCTGCACCCACAAACCTTCGGCATGCGTGTATGTCCAGCGGAAAGAGCACCCGGTTGATTTGGCAGACAATTCAGATATCACATGGGATCAGCTGATCGACGCAGAGCCTGCCGCATGTGTCCCTGTCAGGGCAACCGATCCCCTCTACCTCCCACAGGCACCACCGGCAAGCCAAAAGGAGTCGTGAGGGACAATGGCGGCCACCTGGCGGCACTCTCCTGGAGTATGGAGCATATCTATGGAATGAAACCCGGAAAGGTCTATTGGCCGCCTCCGATATCGGCTGGGTCGTCGACCATTCCTATATCGTGTACGGACCGCTTCTGCATGGGTGCACAACGATCCTCTATGAAGGAAAGTCTGTCGGCACCCCGGATCCGGGAGCCTTCTGGCGGGTGATTGAACAGCATCGTGTATCAGTCCTCTTCTGTGCCCCGACCGCATTCCGGGCGATCAGGAAGGAAGATCCGGGTGGAGCATATATCAGGAAGTACGATCTCTCATCACTGAGGACGCTCTTTCTGGCGGGCGAGCGGTGCGATCCGAACACCCTGCTCTGGGCAGAAGAGAAACTCAATGTGCCGGTGATCGATCACTGGTGGCAGACAGAAACGGGCTGGGCGATCGGAGCCAACTGCGCCGGCCTTGAGCTGCTGCCGGTGAAACCCGGATCATGCACAAAACCGGTTCCCGGCTACAGAATAGAAGTGCTCGATTCTGAAGGGAGAAGCGTTCCTGCCGGAGTGACAGGGAATGTCGTCGTCAGGCTCCCGCTTCCTCCCGGCTGTTTCACCACGCTCTGGAAAAATGATGCCGATTTTGTCACCACCTACTTCTCGGCATATCCGGGCTGTTACCTGACATCCGATGCCGGCTTCATCGATGAGGACGGGTACCTCTGGATCATGGGGCGGACAGACGATATCATCAATGTGGCGGGGGACCGGCTCTCGACCGGCGCGATGGAAGAGGTGCTTGCATCCCATCTGATGTTGTCGAATGTGCCGTCTCCGGCGTCCACGATCCGGTCAAAGGGGAGGTACCGCTTGGCTTTGTTCTCCTGAAGACCGGGGTGGAGCGTGATGAGACAGTCCTCAAATCTGAGCTCATTACCCTTTTACGAAAGAAGATAGGGCCAATTGCATCTTTTAAAGAGGTTGCAGTCGTAAAACGCCTCCCAAAGACACGCTCAGGAAAGATCCTGCGCGGCACGATCAAAAAGATTGCAGACGGCACCCCCCATACGGTTCCGGCAACGATTGATGATCCCGCAATCCTTGACGAGATCAAAGAAAAACTCATGTATATGGGGTATCCAAAAAACTAATATAATGGAGATTAGGCACCCTTCTTTCTTTGAATCACTCCTCCATTATGATGTGAGAGAGGATGAAACATATATTTATATAATACATAGGAATCAACGTTATAAATATAACCAGCCAACTTTATATAAGTAAAAGAAATAAAATCCTGTTAGCATAACTTAATTAAAAGCCATAAATCGATATTTTGGAAAAAGCCCATACAAACATTCATAAACAGACGAACTCAACAATTTTCTATAAGAGATATCAAATATAATTTTCAGTTTCCATCCGGCATCCCATCAGGGTCCTGACCATGACTTCACATACACTCCTCTACATTGATGATGAGCCTGATCTGCTCAGGATAGGCCGGCTCTTCCTCGAGAAGAACCCGAAGTTAGCCGTCTCCACCTGCGAGAGTGCACTGGATGCAATACAGATCCTCTCCACCCAGCCATTTGATGCGATCATCTCAGATTACCAGATGCCCGGAATGAACGGTATCCAGTTTCTCAAACATCTCCGGCAGAACGGCAATGAAACACCCTTCATCATCTTCACCGGAAAAAGCCGTGAAGATGTGGTGATCGAGGCATTCAACAATGGTGCTGACTTCTACATACAGAAGGGAGGAGATCCGAGATCGCAGTTTGCCGAGCTCCAGAATAAGATACAATACGCAATCGAACGAAAGAAAACTGAAAAGGCCCTCAAGGAGAGCGAAGAGCGGTACAGAAATGTCGTCGAGGCCCAGACCGAGTTTATCTGCAGGTTCAAACCAGATGGAACGCATCTCTTTGTGAACGAGGCATACAGCACCTTCTTTGGGATGCAGGATGAGGAGATCATCGGCACCCGGTTCAAGCCACGAATTCACCCGGATGATCGAAAAAGTGTTACCCGGCTCTTTTCCTCCCTGACACCGGAGAACCCATCCGCTTTCAGCGAACAACGGGTCATTATGCCGGATGGGCGGATCGTCTGGCAGCGGTGGAACACGCGGGCGATCTATGATGAGAAAGGGATTCTCAAGGAGTACCAGTCCGTTGGCAGGGACATAACAGACGTGATGGATCGGGAGCTGGAGCTTCAGCAGAAGAATATGGAGCTCCAGGCATCATATGAACAGCTCGCAGCAACCGAGGAGGAGATTCGCCAGCAGCTTGATGAGATCGTAACCACACAGACTGCACTCAGGGAGAGCGAGGAGCGGTACCAGGCAGTCATCGAGAACCAGTCCGAGTTCATCTGCCGGTTCAAGCCGGATGGGACCCATATCCTCGTCAATGATGCCTATGCACGATACTTCGGTACAACAAAGGATCAACTGCTTGGAGAAAACTTCTCACCAGATATCCACCCTGAAGATTCAGAGAAGGTCAACACGTTCTTTGCATCACTCACACGTGAGCACCCCATCGGAACCATCGAGCACCGGATCATCATGCCCGATGGGGAAATCAGGTGGCAGCAGTGGAATGATCGGGCAATATTTGACGAATATGGACATATCAGGGAGTATCAGTCTGTTGGTCGTGACATTACCGAGAAGAAACAGATAGAGGAGACACTCCGCCTGACAAACAATAAACTCCACCTTCTCTCAAGCATCACCCGCCACGGCATCCTAAACAATATCATGATCGCGCAGGGATACCTCGATCTCATACGTGAAATCGATGCAGGCTCCACCATCTCAAAATATCTTGAAAATGTAATTGATGCAGTATCTGCAATTGAGGGGCAGATCATCTTCACCCGCGAATATGAACAGCTTGGCGTCAGCGAGCCGGTATGGACACCCATCGGGAGCACGATCGAGAAGAGTTGCGAACAGGGGATTCATATCAGCTATGAAGGACCAAAAACCAGGATTCTGGCAGATCCGATGATCCAGAAGGTCTTTTCAAACTTAATCGATAACACCCTCCGCCATGGAGAAGGAGCTGATCAGATACGGATCCGGTGCAGGGAGACCGGGTCAGGACTGACGATCACCTATGAGGACAACGGCCCCGGCATCCCGCATGAAGAAAAGAAAAGGATATTTGACCGGGGTTTTGGAAAGAATACCGGGTACGGTCTCTTCCTTGTGCAGGAGATATTAACCCTCACCAGGATCTCCATCACCGAGAATGGTGAGCCCGGAAAAGGGGCAAGGTTCGAGATTCTTGTTCCAAAAGAAGGTTACTATATTGAAGAATAACCCAGAATCAGACACCCTTTTCCGGTTGTTCTCTATTTTTAATCTCAGGTGCGCATAGGTTCATTTCTGAGAGCATAGCGGAGACGTACCCGCCCGGAACCAACTTCCTTTGAATCTATCAGATCGAGGGTACATGCATCCACAGATGAAAAGAGCCTCTTACCATTACCTGCGGCGAAAACACAGCCTCACTTTGGAGTGGATGATAACCCTGGGTGGCATCTCTGTAGGATAAGCATTTCAGATGAGATAAGGATGACGAAGAATTCTGGACGGGGAATGATGTGAATAGAGAGGGAAAGGTGGGATCAATAACCTGCACACTCCGGATCCGGAGAATGCCATGATCGAGATCCCTTCAGGGCTCGGGAAGAACCTCTATCCAGAACTCAAATATCCTCGTGTATTCGTGTCCTTCCTCATCCCGGTAATCAGCCTTGAGATCCAGAGGCACCATCCCTACCGAGAGGGGTTTGATGCCAATATCAATGGTAACCTGATCTGCGGGAGGGACCGTGACCGGGATCAGCCGTCTGGTGGCGAAATCCTCAGAGAACGATATCAGCAGATTGATGAGTGGATCGCCGCCGTCGTTCTGGATCGTCAGGGGAACACGGTACCATTGGTTCCTGATAAACCGGGAGTGATCAAGTGTTACAGAGAAGCTGGCAGCAGGCGGGAGGGAGCGATCTCTCTCAGGAGAGGATACAGGCCCCGGCTCAACCCCGGATCTCAAAGATGTCTCTTCCACCATAAGAGCTTTCTGCTCTACCGGAATCATCCGGGCTGCCTCATCCCGATGGGAAACAATATCAGGATTATCCGGATCCAGCAAAAGAGCCCGTTCAAATGAGAGAACCGCCTCAGGATAGTTACCAGTTCCCATGAGAGAGAGGCCACGTATAACCCATATTCTCGCATCAGATGGATCAAGAGCAATAGCATGATCATATGAAAGAACGGCCTCAGCATGCTTGTTGAGTCGTGCGTTGGCAAGGCCATGAACCTGCCAGGAGTAGCTGTCTTCATGATCGATTCCAAGAGCCCTGTTCAGTGATTCAACAGCAGCAGCATAATGGCCCAGATTGAACTCTGCAATACCCCGTCCCACCCAGGGAGCAGCATTCTCCGGGTTGAGGAGGATCGATTTATTATATGATTCAGCAGCCTCTTCATGGCGGCCGAGTTCATTGAGGAGAAAACCACGATTATTCAGGGCGAGGGGATTCTCCGGGTCAAGTGCAAGCATTTGATCATAAGATTCCAAGGCATGATCATAACGGCCCAGCTGCCTGAGGGCAACACCGCGGTTATACCAGATGGCAGCATCCTGCTGGTTGATTGAGAGGGCACGATCAAATGAGGCGACTGCGTCAGCATGGCGGCCGAGTTTCCTGAGTGCAACACCGCGGTTGTGCCAGGTATCAGCATCATCTGGATCGAGTGCGAGTGCCCGGTCATATGACTCGATTGCATCTTCATAACGGCCAAGATTACGGAGCGCAACACCGCGATTATACCAGGTTCCGGGATCGTCAGGTACAAGTGAGAGTGAATGATCATAGGATGCAACCGCTTCTTCATACCGGCCAAGGTTACGGAGAGCAACACCACGGTTGTACCAGACAGAAGGAGCCTCAGGATCAAGTGAGAGCACCTGATCATAATAGACAACTGCCTCATCAAATCTGCCGCCGGTCGCACACTCGGTTCCTTTCCTTTCGTAATCGACGATCTTCTTCTGGATTAACGCCATCAGGATGCGCCGGTTCCTTTCTGCCTCGGCATAGTCTGGATTGATAGCAACGGCTCTTTCAAACGACACGACGGCATCACGATACCGGTTGAGGTTATAGAGGACGAGTCCACGATTATACCAGAGATCAGCATCATCCGGACTGCGGAGAACTGCCCGATCATAATATTTCAGGATCTCGGCAAAGCTGCTATCAGTTTCAAGCCCAACCATTTCTTCTTCTGGCGAAGGCTCTTCATCCATCTCCTCAGAATCACCGGAAGGAGCGAACGTATCTGGCCCATACACCATATCATCTCCATACACACCTTCGACACCGTCTGGATCAGATACATCATCATCGGCATCAGGGAGAACGGGAGCATCAGGCAAAGCAGGAGGGGACATTTCGCCAGTTTCTTCATCCCCTACAATATCTGAGAGAAGAACAGAGATCTCAGGAGGGAGTGAGGTAGAATCCGGAGAGAGCAGATCATCTTCCCAATCAACCTCGCCAAAATCATCCAAAACATTATCAGGATCCTCTGATCCAGAAACTATATCCGCATTATCCGAACCGGAATCTGCTGGAACATCAACATCCGATGCCTCAAAAGCACCCTCAATTGCTTCGAGATCACCCATGATATCAGGAAGAGCAGCTAACGGATCAGGATCAGCATCATCAACCATCTCACCAATCCCGTCTGGTTCAGGCAGATCATCCGCCAATTCAAGATCTCCAAACTCCTCAGAAACAGTCTCGGGAGTCTCTGATCCTAAAAGACGACCCGCATCATCGGAGCCGGAATCTGTTGGAAGATCACTATTCCGTTCCGCCATGGCAGCCTCAATTGTTTCGGGATCGACCGTGATATCCGGAAGAGGAGCAAGAGAATCTGGATCTGCATCATCAATTTCTTCTCCCATCTCCAGAGCATTCTCTCTATCTTCATCCCGCTCAGGGGGCATAGATCCTGGTGTTTTCCCACCATCATCTGATTGGGAGACTGCGGCATAGCCATCAATGTACCCTTGGAACTGGAGGGACTTGTACCACTCTTTTCCGGTCTTATACCCGATTGCAAGTGCTTTATCAAAGCAATGAGCAGACTCCTCAGTCTCTCCCATTTCAGAAAGCAGCACTCCGCGATTATACCAGGCAGATGCATCACCCGGATTGATCGCAAGTGCACGATCATATGATTCAACTGCATCGGCAGGACGACCAAGCTCTGCCAGAGTACGAGCCTTGTTCATCCAGGAACTTCCATGAACGGGGTCAAGCAGCAGTGCACGATTATATGATTCCAGGGCCTCTTTGTGGCGGCCGAGCCGGGTAAGAGCCACACCCCGGTTATTCCAGGTATCGGGCAAACCGGGATCGAGCTTCAGTGCATGATCATAGGAATCGACGGCTTCATCATACTGTTCAAGGTTTTCAAACGCAAGACCCCGGCCAACCCAGAGATACGCATCTCCCGGATCTTCCCTGAGTGCCTGCTCATATGCCAGAAGCGCCTCTTCAAAACTCCCTTCGCTTGCATGTTTCTTAGCGGATTTCGCCCAGTCAACCTTCTCACGCTCCTCTATCGGAGAATTCATATCAGCTTTCATCTCCATTGGAAGCATAGCGGGATCTGTTACGGGGAATTCATCAGGTACTTGTAATTCATCGGTTATGGGCATTTGATCAGGTACTGGTATTTGATCAGATGCACTGGCATCTGGTGATACAATCCCATCATCCGGATCATCGATCTGCTCTTCATCAATCTCCTGAAGCATCTTCTCAGTATCTGATCCGGGATCAGGGAGAGTCAATCCTGATTCAGCTTCCGGGGAACTCCCGTCATCAGGAGGAGAGATCGCTTCATTCGATATCCCGGTTGCACTCCTCTGCATCTCCTCAATCAGGCGTGGGAGATTTCTCTGGGCACCGGGATGATTGGGAGCAATCTCCAGTGCCCTCTGGTATGATTTCACAGCTTCCTGTGGACGAAAAACCCGTTCAAGTGCAACACCACAGTTGTACCAGCCAACAGCATTGCTTGGGTCTATTGCAAGAGCGTGGTTATAGGATTCGATGGATCGGACATACTGGCCAAGATCATCAAGGGCAACACCATGCCTGAACCAGATGTCAGGATTATTCTGATCGATTTTGAGGATCTGCTCATATGCTTCAATAGCATCTTCAAGACGGCCAAGTTCATGGAGAGCAAGCCCACGATAGTATAGTGTATCGATATCACGGGGATCATAATCGATTGCCTTCTCATATGACTCGATAGCGTCTGAAGGACGGCCAAGTTCATGGAGGGTACGGCCACGATTCTTCCATGCATCGGGTCTTCTGGGATCAATCTCAATGGCTTTCTCAAATGAGGTGAGTGCATCAGAGTATCTGTCAAGATAAAAGAGGGCTGAACCGCGGCCAACCCATGCATCATATCTCCCGGGATCCTGGGATAATGCCTTTTCAAAGGAGTCGACTGCATGAGCAAATTGTCCACTCTCATGGAACCGGGTACCTTCTTCAATGAAGGAAAGAACAGAAGCATTTTTTTTATTGAGAAGATCAAACAACCCCATATTGAACCCCACCCTCTGAGAATCCAATCCCGGATACATCCGGAGAGATGATCAGCCACAACCAGGCGCATCATCTGGGATCGGAATATGATTCTCTGGTACTTCTCTCACAATCCACTATAATATATTACCTTTCAACCCGGAGTTCCAACAGATGCGATCACATACGATACAGATGAGTGGCTTGTCTGAGGGTGAGGGATGCAAATATGAGTGCTCATCATTTCACATTCCGGCTCTCATCTCGGCAATAATTCCCTCCTTAAGCATCTCGCGATACAGCCCATAGCGGTCATACATCCTGTTGATGATTGTTGTATGAATGGCAACATACCGCTCAGCCGAATGAACAAGGCGATTATACTCCTCAATGCGCATATTATACCGATCAATGAGGCTATTGAAGATTGGAACCTGCCGGTTGTACTCCTGGTACCTCCCCTGCCGGATGAGGGTATCCATCTCCCTGCGAAGCGCCCCGATATCATCATTCATCTCACGGATGAGAACAGATTCGCGCTCCATCTCAGCATTCAATCGATCTATCTCATCCCGGCAGTACGTAAGGAGATCAGACAACACGATCGTCTGATCGCATCGCCCATACCGAATTGTTCCATCCCCGATGGGAATAATGATCGGATCAGACTCAAGAACAATATCCCCGGCAAGCATCTCAGGAACAATACCAACAAAATTGGGGCGGGTTGTTTCAATGAATACATACCCATCCCCGATATCCCGGCAGCCATCTCCCTTCACCCCGACTGCCATATGCGCCTCTTCTGAATAGAGGAGCAGAGCAACAGAATACTCCTCTCGTGAGAGAATACCGGCAAGAAGAAGACTTTTATCATCACAATCACCGGTGCCGTCGCCGTATGTCTCAATCGGGAACTTCGGCTCAATAAGGACGGTATCGTCATCATAGGGGAGAGACTGGACAAAGACACAGCAGAGCTCAAGGTAGCGGTCATCATCCAGTTGAAGAGCGGATCGCACACGCCGCAGTTCTGCGATCAGATCAGAGAAGAATTCCTCCTGGTAGGGATCATCGATGAACGCCTGATAATAATGGGGAAGCCAGTCACGATCGGTGAGATCAGTATAAAGGTAAATCTGCTTATCAGCATCCCGCGCCCCGTAATAGACACCAGAATCAAGAGGAAGACTGATTGTTATCTCGCTCTCTTCAAAGGTGAATGTGTGATCAATGACCAGAACCGGAGATTCAGCCTGAGCAGGTGATATCGAGGGGAGCACCATATCGGGCTGAACGCAGCCGCCAGAGAGACAGATACATATCAGCAGAAGAGCGGGTATGAACCGGTGGATCATCACGTTCGTCTATTTAACTTTGTTCCAGATATGAATTCCGGAACAGACAGTCCTGTCAGGATACGTGGATGAGGGTGAATAGAAATAATTCAGCTGAGGAGAATTGCCTCAGCTGCATCGCTGTATGCTTCCATCACATACGGGATGCCGGTCACTTTTGCGGACTCTTCGGAGAGGGCCATCAGATCGTTTCGTGAGATAGATTTAGGCTGAAGTTCCGGCTCCCTGCCATGATCTGCTGCATGCCGAGCCGGACTCCTCGACATAGGACCTGAATGTTGTTTTGATATTGGTCATGGAATACACCTCTTGACTTCCCCCTCAACGCGATGTCTATGAGGAGGAGTTTGGTCATGGGTGGGCAAAAAGGAATGAGCGTATACAGACCTTGATATCCCATCCATATTCTGTTGTGGTATCGACTGACGAGAAGAGGGCAATATCGGAGTGAAAAAGAATCTGGAAAATGATCAGGTACACAAGTCCGGAATATCAGGATACACGAAGCCTGAAGCTCGCTCTATCACATCGGGAGAGGTACTGGGTTGAGGAGAAAATAGATTTATTTGAAGTAAACCCCGACATCACGCATTTTGTTTGAGATTGCAATATTCAGGAGGAGGGGAGTGATGCTCTCAACAATCGATGAGACGGCAAGGGGTCCGGCATCAAGGGGGGAGAGTTTTGGGAGATCCCGGATGAGATCCATGACGACATGCTTTGCATCCTGATCATCACTACAGACAGCCACCGAATAGTCAAGGACCGCATCAAGATCCTTCCATTTGTGAGCGGCGATATTATTAAACGCGACAACAAGCCGGGCACTCTCGGGGAGTCGGTTTTTAATATAGACGGCAGCCGATCCTTCCTCTGGCGGATCATAATAGAAATGGCCTGAGCGGGCGATCGGATTCACCGGAGAGATGACGATCTTATTCTCAAATCCATTCAGCCCGGCGAGAGTGGAATCCACATGGGCAAACGGGAGGGCAAGGACAATAACATCCCCTGCATCCACAGCCTCCTGGTTCGAGACACCCCGACATTTTGATTGAATGCCACGCCCTTTAAGTGTTTCAATGGTGCAGTCGCTGGCTGTACATGCCTTCGACTCATCCCTTGATCCAAGTATCACTTCATGGATATGAGAGAGTCGGAGTGCCATCCCCTCACCGATATCCCCGGTTCCGCCAACAATTCCAATCTTCATAGAATTACCTTCATTTCAGTCTCAAACCACAGAAGAGTGCGATTCGAACGCTAGTGATAGAATCGACAGAAATGGTATTAAATATTGTTGTTTATCTTTTCAAAAGAGAAAGAGCAGGATCAATCCTCGATGATCCCGATCAGATTCTCCATAATGGTATCGACAGCCTGCCAGGTGGGGTTATCGGCACGGCGGATGATGAATGGCTTGCCCTCATCTCCAGCTTTCCGCATATCGATGTCAAGGGGGATGCTCCCGAGGAAGGGAACGCCAAACTCTTCGGCGGCCTTCTTCCCGCCATCCTTCCCAAAGAGATCAATTGCTTCATGGCAGTGCGGGCAGACCATGCCGCTCATATTCTCGATAATGCCCAGGTTTTTAATCCCGATCTGTTCAACGAACTTCAGCGCCTTGCTCGAGTCGAGCACCGAGACATCCTGCGGGGTGGTGACGATGATCGCACCGGCAATATTTGGTGCAAGCTGAACGATCGAAAGCGCCTCATCGCCTGTTCCCGGGGGCAGATCAACAACAAGGAAATCAAGGGGACCCCAGTTCACATCCGAGAGGAACTGCTGGATCGCTGCCATCTTCATCGGACCACGCCAGATAACCGGTGTGGAGCGCTCAGGAAGGAGGAATGCCATTGAGATGACGGCAAGCGTTCCGGTCACATTCACCGGCTGGATCTTCTCTCCCATGATCTGGAGCTTATGTTCCTCAAGCCCGAGCATCTTCGGGATGCTTGGCCCATGGATATCAAGATCCATCAGACCGGTTTTGAACCCATGGTTTGAGAGAGCATAGGCCAGGTTCACCGAGACGGTGCTCTTCCCGACACCGCCTTTACCCGAAAGAACCAGGACAACATGCTTGACATCTATATCCGCCTTTTTTGGGAGATTGGAATCGCATCCTTCAGTCTTTGATGAACAGCCTTCGCACTGGCCATCACATCCCTGTGGTTGTTGTTTATCTGTCATGATATGCCTCAATACACAATACAAAGGAAAGTTGTGAAAGGAAGATTATAGGTGTATAGATCGGTGCATCCAGAGAAGGATAGGAATCAATACCAGATATCTCTCTTTTACTGCGAATCAAGATCCGGTTCATATGGTTTGATATCAAGAATTGGAGTCCTATCAAGGGCATCCAGACCCCGGACACGCAGGATTCTGCCATTGATCTCAAGGAGATCTACAAGCGTGAGGCCGATCGGATTTGGGCGGTTCGGAGACCGGGTTGCAAAGACACCGCGCGCACCACCCCTCCCGGGACGCTCAACCCGGAGCTGATCGCGGCGGCTTTTGTCAAACCAGCAGAAGATGAAGAGCTTGTCATAATCCAGAAGCCCGGCAAGACCTCCTTCGTATTCAGGATAGATCTCAATTCTGCTCTCGACAGGATCAAGCCTCCCCTGACGTGGAGCATCTGACTGCACTTTGTACGGAGAAGAGACGATACCTATCGGCTTCACGTACGCTTCCAGCCGTGATCCAACAGGAGAGGAGGGTATCTTCCCATCAAGCGCCTCATTTGCAAGTGCATCTGCCTTCTGAATAGTAGGATCTTCCCGTGGAAGAGAGGTGAACGTGACACGATCAAACATACTCTTCGCTTCAGTTGCCTGCTTATAGAGGGGGAGAAGCCTCGCAGATCTGACAGCATATGAGCCCTTCATCTGTTTCACCATCAGTTCACTGTCAGAGTGGACAGCCACCTCATGCAGATCAAGAGCAGCAGCAGCCTTGAGGCCTGCGATCAGTGCCCGGTATTCAGCTTCATTATTTGTGGCAATACCAATCGTCTCCCCATGTTCCTGTAGAATCCGACCATCCTCGATGAGGATGTAAGCAATCGCCGCCTGCCCCGGATTTCCGCGGGATGCCCCGTCAGTATAGAGTGATGCCTTCCGTGCCATAATAACCCCAATCAACACTTTTTTATTCTTCCTGGTACTATCACCGGCAATATGGAAAAACTCATGGTAACCCTTGGATTTATAGAATTTCCCCCGACCCATACCGGTGATGGAGGAAACATCTCACCCCCGATACGGTTGGCCAATCTGAAATCACCGTATCTGGCAGTCTTTGCCCTGAATCCTTTTGAACCCGGATGCTCATTCTGTTCGTGGGTGGCATGGGACATCCCTGCTATCCACCAGATACCATCCGGCTTCCCAAACGAGCTGACAATCACCGCCCCCACCCAGGCAAAACAGGGGAGAAACGATTACGGGGAGATTGGATACCGGGGACCTGCTCCACCCGCAGGAGAGACACAGCGGATCCTCTTCAAGGTCTATGGCCTCGATGCTCTCCTTGACTGTCCGCCAGGTTCAGACAAGCATGAGGTGATTTGCGCTATGAAAGGGCATGTCCTCCAGTACGGTCAGACCGAGGCACTCGTTCAGCGATGACAAAACCTTATTAGGCATGATATCCACTCATCAAATAGTGACAATCCATGGAGAAACTGATAATAACCTTACCAACACGTGAATTTCCCGCAGACTATACCTGTGACGGGGCAGACCGCTCACCTCCCCTGACCATCGCCGGCCTCAACGATCAGGTCAAATCCCTTGCCATTATCATGGAAGATTCAAGTTCAGAAGGCGGCGGTAGCTTCGCCCACTGGATCATCTGGAATATTGAACCCGTCAAAATACTCCCAGAATCACTCGCGAAAGAGCCGAAGATCTCATTTCCGGTCTCAGCAGTACAGGGAGTAAATGACTTTGGAAAGATCGGCTACTCAGGCCCATGCCCACAATCCGGATCGCCCCACCGGTACATCTTCAAGATCTATGCACTTGACAGTGAGATCGACCTTCCCGCCGGGGCGACACGAAAAGAGCTTGCCGCTGCACTTGCAGGCCATGTCATCCAGTTTGGGAATGCTGAGGCTATCTACTCGCGTTGATCAATACATTGGCCAGAAGAAGATCAGGAGTGGGATTGAGACGGCCACAACAATCAGCTCAAGCACAATCCCCATCCTCCAGTAATCCGTGAACCGGTATCCACCCGGACCCATGACCAGGGTATTGGACTGATGGCCGATCGGAGTAAGGAATGCACAGGATGCTCCGATTGCAACCGCCATCAGGAAGGGATCGATTGAGGCACCCATATCAAGAGCAATACCAATAGCAATCGGGGCCATCAGGACAGCTGATGCGGCATTGTTCACGAGATCCGAGAGGAACATCGTGATGACAAGGAGGATTACGAGCGTTAAAACCGGCGGAAATGTAGAGCCTGCCGAGACTATACTTCCGGCAATGAGTGCCGCCCCACCGCTTATTTCAAGTGCCTGGCCAACAGGTATCATTGCACCAAGAAGGATGATGATCGGCCATTCAACACTCTCGTACGTCTCGCGAAGAGATATGATAGAGGTGAGGATCATCAGGACAACTGCAGCGGAAAAAGCGATCTGAACAGGCATAAGCCCAAGTGCAGATAGTAAAAGGGCAGATCCGAAGATCAGCAGGGCAAGCAGGACCTTCTTCGGACCACCGATCCGAAGCCCTCGTTCTGCAAGGGGAAGGCAGCCGATTTTTGGAAGGGCTGCCTGCAATGCATCTTTTTTCCCCTGGAGGAGGAGTATATCGCCGGGCTGGAACCGGACCTGTTTCAGCCGATCCTTGATCCGTCCGCCTTCCCGTGCAACTGCAAGGAGATTGAGCCCGTGTATCCAGCGGAGATTTGCCGAGTATGCAGTCTGGTCGAGGATCGGAGAATCCGGCTTGACGATCGCCTCAAGAATGCCCACACTCTCCGATCCGATCACCTCCTCGGTCACATCGTCTTTTTCAGTGAGTTCGAGCCGGGTTGCATCAAGGAGAGTCTGGAGATCATCGGAATGTGCCTTGATGATGAGGATATCACTCTCAAGTATCCTCTCATAGACCGAGGGAGCGACAATCTTCCGGCCATTTCGTATGATCCCGACCACTATCACATCCGCTTCTGTGGCGGTCCCGATATCAATGATCATCTTTCCCGCGAACCTCGACTTTTCAGGAACCCTGACCTCTGTTAAGTAATCCTTCACGGAAAAGAGATCTTCCTGCGATGCCGGGCTCTCCCTGATGGGGATCAGCCTATAGCCGATGAGTGAGATGAAGAGGATGCCACAGATCGCAACCCCCAGCCCGACATATGCGAAATCAAAGATGAGGAATGGATCGCCTCCATTCTGGATCCGGTAGGTGGCGATGATGATGTTTGGGGGTGTGCCGATGAGGGTGACCATGCCACCAAGGAGTGAGCCGAACGCTATCGGCATCAGGAGATATGAAGGAGATCTCCCGCTCTTCCTTGCAGTCCTGATGGCAACCGGCATCATCAGGGCCAGTGCCCCGATATTATTCATGAAGCCGGAGAGAAGGGCAACGATACCTGTGAGTGAGAAGATCTGCCGCACCTTCCCATCACCCACCCGCGACACATAGCGGGCAAGAATATCGATTAACCCTGAGTTCTGAAGCGCCTTGCTCAGGATCAGAACAGCAGCAACGGTGATCACCGCGGGATGGCCAAATCCAAGGAATGCATCAAGAGGGTCGATGATCCCTGCAATGGTGACAATGAGGAGTGAAATCAATGCAACGATGTCATAGCGGATCTTTCCGGTTGCAAAGAGCACGAGTGCCAGAAGCAGCGTTCCAAAGACAATTGCCATATCGAGCATCAGGGATATGCCTCGTGTAATATTACCAGATGACGATTAAGGAGATATACCTTACCGGGATGCAGGGAGAGACCGGAGATTATTCGGCATGAGAACCACCAGGATTCCCGGCAACACCGGCCGTCGATCCTTCACGTGTTGCATAGTCAACGAGTATTCGCCCGTTCATGCGGACACACTCTCCCTCTGAACTGATGAAACTTCCGAATTACGTTGCGCTCACCACAATCAAAACACGGTCAGAATAGAGCGTATTACAGAAGAGTCTGGAGTTAAAGAGAAAAGATTATATAGAACTGCTACTCACCTTATGTTAAGGCAGAAAGCCGAAATTATCAGGAGAGTTGATACACAATGGCAATAGTTCCAATTGGTGAGCGTGTTCTCATCAGGCCGATAAAACCTGAGGAGAAGACAAAGAGCGGGATCTATATCCCTGACAGCGCCCAGGAGAAGCGGAAAGAGGGCGATGTTGTCGCTTGCGGGACATATAAAGATGGGAAAGAACTTCCCGTACAAGCCGGGGATAGGATCCTGTATGGCGGATACAGTTCAGAGAAGATCACCGTCGAAGATGAAGAACTCGTCATGATCGAATTCAAGGACGTCATTGCAAAAGTGGAATAAGGTGATACAGATGACTTCAACAAAACAGATCATGTTCAATGAGGAGGCACGAAAATCCCTCCTCTCAGGTGTTAATAAAGTGGCAGATACGGTCAAGGTAACGCTCGGACCAAAAGGGCGGTATGTCGTCATCGACAAGAGCCAAAACCCGATCATCACCAATGACGGAGTGACAATTGCAAAAGAGATCTCACTTCACGACAAATTCGAAAATATGGGTGCGAAGCTGATCAAGGAGGTCGCATCACGGACACAGGATAAAACCGGTGACGGGACAACGACCGCCTGTCTGCTGGCACAGGCGATCCTGACAGAAGGAATCAAGATCATCTCAACGGGTGCAAACCCGATAGAAATAAAAAAAGGCATCGAAGCAGCCGTCAATGCCGCTGTTGAATATATCGAGTCAACAAGCATTCCGGTCCGCGACCAGGAGAAGATCCTTCAGGTTGCAACCATCTCGGCAAACAACGATGAAGAGATTGGATCCCTCATTGCAGAGGCAATGGAGAAGGTCGGATATAATGGCCTGATCAGTGTCGAGGATGCAAAAAGCCTTGAAACAGGACTTGAGGTTGTCAAGGGGATGCAGTTTGACAACGGATTCATATCACCCTACATGGTCACCGACCAGGAGAAGATGGTCTGCGAGTATGAAAACCCCTACATTCTGATCACCGACAAGACGATCAGCACCATCAAGCAGATCGTTCCGATCCTCGAACTTGTCTCATCTGAGGGGAAACCGCTTTTAATCATTGCAGAGAATGTAGACGGAGAGGCTCAGGCAGCACTGATTCTGAATATCATCCGCGGATCACTGAAGGTCTGTGCCGTGAAGGCACCCGGCTTTGGTGATGAGAGGCTCGCAAATCTTGAGGATATCGCTGCACTCACCGGTGCATCTGTCATATCCGAAGAGCGGGGACTGAAACTTGAGGATGTCAACCGCTCACAGCTTGGCACCTGCCATACCATACGGGTTGATGATGAGAAGACCCTGCTCGTCGGCGGAGCAGGCAATCGTGCGATGGTCGAAGAACGGATGAAACTGATCGATTCACAGATTAAGATCAGCGATTCGGAGTTCAAGACAAATGAACTGAAGCGGCGGCTCGCCAGCCTCGGTGGGGGGGTTGCTGTCATCAAGGTGGGTGCAGCCACCGAGACCGAACTGAAAGAGAAGAAGATGCGGATCGACGATGCACTGAATGCTACAAAGGCAGCAGTCGAGGAAGGGGTTGTCGTCGGTGGTGGCATCACCCTGTTCCGTGCAATAGACAACCTCGGCGATCTCTCCTTCAATGATGGCAGGGATGCCGGAGTCGGGATCATCCGTCGTGCCCTCGAAGAGCCGGTACGCCAGATCGCAAAGAATTCAGGGATCGAGGGAGCCGAGATCGTCGCCCGGCTGAAGGGTGAAAAGAACCCATCAATCGGGTACAATGCCAAGAAGGGAGAGTATGAGAATCTGGTCGAGAACGGTGTCATCGATCCTGCCAAGGTGGTCAGGATCGGGCTTCAGAATGCAGGATCAATTGCCGGAATGATCCTCTCAACAGAAGCAATCATCACCGACTATGATGATGAGAAGGATCAGAAGACCCAGACCATCATCATCTAACCTGATATGAAAACATCACCTC